>Ga0209431_10000267_pt1 | contig 41950 bp, 40 predicted proteins | sample RifCSP13_3_FD_184021 | JGI IMG/M metagenome (GOLD analysis project Ga0209431, IMG submission 184021) | Soil microbial communities from Rifle, Colorado - Rifle CSP2_sed 13_3 (SPAdes) (version 2) | ecosystem: Environmental > Terrestrial > Deep subsurface > Rock core/Sediment | place: Rifle... | reverse complement strand
AATTTCGTCCAATAACACCACTGCGTAGGGTTGGTGCCGGACGGCTTCGGTTAACTGTCCGCCTGATAAATAATCTTTACTGCCAGGGGGCGGGCCGATTAGGCGGTTGATGCTGTCGGCCTGCTGGTACTCGCTCATGTCGATTCTGATCATTAGGCTGCTTGAGCCAAAAAACTGGTTAGCCAAAGCTTTGGCCGTTTCGGTTTTGCCCACCCCGGTGGGACCGGCAAACAAGAAGCTGGCAATCGGTTTGCCAACTGGTTTTAATTGTGTCCGCAAGCGCCTGACCGCGTCGGCAATAGCTTTAATTGCCCGATCCTGGCCGATCACTTGCCGATGAAGGCTTGCCTCCAGATTTAATAGTTTGGTTTTTTCCTTAAAGTCGACTTTTCCGACCGGGATTTTGGTTTTTTGTTCAATTAATTTATCAACGCCGGCGGTGGTAATTAATTTTTGCTGCTTAGTTTGGGCAGCAGCAGTCACTTCATCCAAAAGCTGGACGGCCGCGTCCGGTAAAACCCGGTCATGAGAGTATAGATGGGCGGCCTCAACGATCCGATGTAGCGCCGGCAGAGAGAAGCTTAGCTTTAACCTTTGTTCCTTTAAATAGGCTAAATAAGTTAATAAATTCAGAGTTTGGGCAGCTGAAGCTTGGTTAAGTTCGACCACGGTAAATAAGCGGGAGAAAGCTTCATTTGGCTCAATCAGTTTTTTATATTGGCCGGTGGAAGTGGCGCCGATGAATTGGAATAAGCCTTCAGACAGCGCTGGTTCCAAAGCAATCATTACGTCAGCGGTTTCTGGTTTATCTTGGTTAATTGACGCCAGGTTATGAACTTCATCGACGAACAAGATGATGTTGCCGGCCGCTTTAATCTCGGCAATCATTTTGGTAACTCGTTCGTTTAAGGCAGCGCTGTCAGCTCCGGCTGCCAGCTGAGCCACATCTAAACTGACTAAGCGCTTAAATCTTAATTTTTGGAAACCTACCCCCCTGACAATTTCCTGGGCCAAGCTTTTAATGAGTGTACTTTTACCGCTGCCCGGCGGGCCGATCACTAAAGCATTATTCTGCTGATCCTGAGACAAGATTTGACTTAATTGGTTTAACACAGTTTCTTTGCCAAACATTTCCGGCAGCTGTCGGCGGCTGGCCAATTTGGTTAAGTCGGTGGAAAATTTATCTAATGTTGGAGTGGGGATGCCGGTTAAATCCCGGTTGATCCCGCCTATCGGTCGGTCTTGGTAGTCGGCATCCCACAAAAACGGTACCCGACTCCACTGTTTTTGACTTTTCAGCCAGTCAACCGCTTCTTTTAAAACTTCAATTTTAAAACCAGTGAGTTTCAGCCAGGAGGCCAAAAAGTGTTTAGCCTCGATATATTTATCCCGCCACTCGCTTGCCTGTGCCTGGGACAGTTTTTGCCACTGTGGCCAAGTGATTGGTTCGGCCAGTTGGGTTAGTGCTGTCGGCGACAATTCAATCCGATTTAAAAGATCAGTGATTGCCGGTAATTTTAATAATTTAAGTTTAAAATCAGCCACTCGACCTGAAGATTTTTTAACCAACTTGATTAATTTTTTACCTGAGTATTTTTGCATTTGCTTTTGCCATTGCCGGAAAATATCAATTGTCCAGATTAAAGCTAAAAATACTGCTCCGGGCCACTTTAAAATTGCCATCAGCAGCGGTGGAGCCAGTAACCAAATTAACAGCCAAAATCCCATTGCTAGTACCGTAACCGTCATTACCACTGTGCCGATAATTACCCTTACTGATCGAAAAACAAAGCTTAAAATCCGTCCTAAAAGGCTGGTGTCCTGCCACAAAGGGGTGAGCATCATTGTGGCCATCAAAGTTACTGCCAGTTGAGAGTTTAAAAACACCAGCAGGTTTTTAAAAAAGCGCTGCCACCACTTTAAGCCAGTAGCGTACCACCAAAGAGGAAAGTGTAGAAAAAGATTAGCCATTACTGGATAATTTCTTCAATTAAAGTGATATAGGCATCTTCTGACTCTTCTGGGGCGGTCTGAGTTTGGTTTCCGATAGTAGATTCTTGGGTAAATTGAAATGAGCTGATTAAATGCTCGTGGGCTTCTCTTAAAAAACTGCTGGAGATTGGCGACTCCAGCCGATAAACCACCCCTTCATCGATCGCGACTGTGTATAACTTTTGGGGGGTACCGGTGGCAAAACTTTTAGCGGGGATGTCTGCCCAAAGCACGTTTGACATATCGACAATGACGTTATTGGCCTCAAAAACATTCAGCCACTCATCCGTATCGGCAAACCGGTCGTCATAAATTCTTAAACTGATTGTTTCGCCGCTGGCAGCATCCAGTTCAACTGATGCATAAACAGCCGGATTCTCCAGTTCAGTTTCTTTCAAAGTCATGTTATCCGGGTACTGAAAGCTAAACCCGGCAAAGTTATCGTGAGTTAAATAATTACTGCTGCCAATTCCTGCTTCCTGGATGCTGATTTCTTTTTGGACCAAGCCGGAATTAGGGTTTTGAGTTTTGAAATACCAAAACAAACCAGCGGCCAGCAAAACTACCAAAATAACCGCAATTATCAGGCGTAGTTTCTTTGACATAGGCTTGTCTAAAAGTATATCATGAAACCATGAGGCGGCTGGTTTGGGGAGCATTAATTTTTACCTTAATGTTGGGTCTGGTGGCGGTTTCGGCTTCAGCCAGGAAAAAGCTGGTGCGTCGTAACCCGATTCCCGTTGGCAGTTTTTGGAACAAGTTAAAGTTAAGAAGCGATCATCAGGCTTTGCTTTTGCTCTTAGGCGGGATGCAGCATGCGGCTAAAATTGAGTACCAGCTGACTTATTCAACTAACGGTGTAGCCCAGGGAATTAATGGTTCTCATGAGCCGGCTTTAGGCAACACCCAAAAAGAACTGGTTTTCGGCACCTGCTCGAATAATGACTGTATTGCGGCCACCAACCTTACTGACATGATTTTCGAACTTCGGGTGGCTTTAGAAAACGGTCAAACCCTAGTGAAGCGATACCAGATAAGCCCCTAAAACTGCCAAGCCTCCCCCGAGGATTAGTTTTAAACTCAAACCTTCTCCTAAAAAATTGCTGGCCCAAAAATAGGCGGCAATAGGTTGGAGGTATAAAAGCATTGTTCCGCCCGTAGCCGAACTATGTTTAGTCGCGATTTGAGAAAGTAGATAAAAAATAGCTCCGCCAAAAATCCCAACATAGAAAACAGACATTATTGCCATCAAATCAATCGTTTGCCACCAGTTAGGATAACGCCAGAGTTCGGTCCCCGCCAGGAGTAAATTAACGGCAGCGGTAGTTAGGGCAAAAATAAAAGTTAATAACAAGGGAGAATGTTTAACCAGCATTTTTTTGCTGAAAACGGGATAGAAGGCATAAGCGCTGGCAGCAGCCAACACTAGCAGATTGCCTAGTAAGGTTACATTTCCCAGTGGCTCTAAGATTACTACCAGTACTCCGGCTAAACCTAAAATAATCCCGAGCAGTTTTTTTACCCCCAAGCTCTCCTTGATCAGCCAGAAAGCAACGATAGCGGTAATGATGGGAACAATCACATAGATTAATTGGGCAGCAGTCGCACTGGTCAGTCTAATGCCCAGTACGAATAAACTGATATTAATTGTGGCAGGTAAAGAAATTAGAATTAGTTGACGCCAAATTTTTAACTTTTGTGGTAACTGATTTTTTACCAGGGGAAATAATATAAGTCCGGCTATAAGAAATCTTAGAAAGGCAAAGGTAAAGGGTGGAATTTGGGCAATTCCTATTTTGGAAAAAACCGGGATACCGCCACCGACGACGGCCGCCCCAACGATGGCCAAAAGTGCTTTTAGATTGCTTGACATTATCCGTCTATTATATAGTAACCTCATGAAGTTTCTGCCTAATAACTTTAAAAAAATCGCCCCGATAGCAGCGGCAGTAGTACTCATCGGCTTAAGCGTTGCCGGAGCCGTTTTTGTTAAACTTGTCGCCGATAAAAAAGTCGCTAAGACCAATAAACGGCTGGTTGAAACTTCGGCCGAACTTGATGTTTTTAAATCCCGCGACGAGTATTTGATTAATCAGTCTCTAGAAGCGTCGATTTCTGCGGTTAAAACCACTTTCGATGCAACGGTTAAAGCTTATGAAACTTACCTTGATTTAACTGACAGCGGCATTGACACCAAAAAACTGGCACCTAACCTAGCCAAAATTTTAAGCTATTTGGCTGATGTTAATTATGCTTCGGCTTCGGCCGAGATCAAATTATTCAATGCCTCCCTGGCTGATTTAAAACCAAAAGCCGGGTCATTAGCCGTGCCGGATACAGCTAACTTACCCCAGTCAAACACGCCGCCGGGAGCCGGTTACAGCCGCCAGGTGGTATCTACTGCAATCGGTCCCTACACCGTCAGCCTGGTGGCGGCCGATTTAAACTCGGCCAAAGTGATTATTGATACGGCTTCAGACGGTGATTGCCGTGACAACTGCCCGGTGTTGTCACTGGCTGATTATGTCGGTAGGAGCGGCGCTTTTGCCGGGGTTAACGGCTCTTACTTTTGCCCGGCGTCATACCCGTCTTGTGTCGGCAAAACCAACTCTTTTGACACCCTGCTTATGAATAAAAACAAAGTTTATTTTAATTCCGACAACAACGTTTACTCGACTGTCCCGGCGGTGATTTTCTCCGGCAACTCAGCCCGCTTTGTCGGTCAATCTTTAGAGTGGGGCCGGGACACAGGTGTGGATGCAGTTATTGCTAATTATCCCTTGTTACTCTCCGGCGGCAGCATTACTTTTACCGGCGGCGATGATCCCAAGCAAGGCAGTAAAGGCGGCAGAAGCTTTGTCGGGGTTAACGGCTCAACGGTTTATATTGGTGTGGTTCACAACGCCACTGTGGCTGAAGCCGCTTACGCCTTAAAAGCTTTAGGCTTAACTCATGCTTTAAATCTTGACGATGGCGGCTCGACCGCTTTGTATTCCGGCGGCTACAAAGCCGGGCCGGGCAGAAACCTTCCCAACGCGGTGCTTTTGGTTAATCGATAGTCTATAATCCCTTTATGGTGAGCCCAAATCTATACGAACCCAAGCCAGAATTGGAAATTAAAGACGGCGTTTTTAAGACGGTAATTGACGGTTTGTTTTACCTTGCCCCTAATTTTTTCCCGGACGAGCGCGGTTTTTTTGCTGAATTAGGACACACTTACAAAATTGAAGACATCATTGGTACTCCTTTTAAAGTGGCCCAGATTAATCATTCCCGCTCAACGGAAAATGTGGTCCGCGGTCTGCACGCTGAAGGCTGGAATAAGTTGGTGGTGGTCACTGCCGGAGTGGCTTTTTCAGCCTTAGTTGATGTTCGTCCCGATTCACCCACTTTTTCAAAAGTAGTAACTACCATGATGGGCCCGGATGACGGGGGACTTAAAGGAGCTTGGTTTATTACCCAGGGGATTGCTAACTCTGTTTGTACGGTTAAAGCCCCGGTGGATTATCTTTACTTTGTCGACAAATTGTACAAAGACCGCGATTTGAGCGGCGATCAGGCAATTTCCTTGTTTGATCCCGATTTAAAGATTGATTGGCCCACACCAAAAGAGAAAATGATTATTTCAGAGAGAGATAGAAATTCCGTTACTTTACGCGAGAAATTTCCGGACAAATTTAAAGCCTAACTAAAACTATTTGAATTGCGCCCAGCCAATTGGTTTCTCTTTCTACGTTTAGATTTACTTCCTTGAGTAAGCTTTCTAAGCCTTTCTTAATAAATGGTTTCCAATTTACGGTTTCATACAGATTGATAGCGGGAAACAATAATTTAGCAATGAGATGTTTTTTCGTTTCATTGTAATCGACTATTAATATTTGGCCGCCTTTTTTCACCACCCGCTTTATTTCTTTTAACACCATTAAATCAATTTCATGGGGCATGTCATGTAAACCCAGAGAGATTGAGGCGGCATCAAAAGAATTATTTCTAAAAGGTAAGTGAGTAGCGTCGGCCTGTCTAAATTTTAAGTTAAGATTTTTATTGAGTTTCTTTTGCGCCTCTTTGAGCATTTCTGGTGATAAGTCTACTCCGATAACTTCATGACCAAGTTTCGCTAATTCATAAGCTTGGGCGCCGGTACCGGTTGCAACATCCAGGATTCTTTTGGGAGGTTTTAAACCAAGAAATTTGGCCGCTTTTCGTCGCAGAGGAGAGAAAAAATATTTTTCATAATCGTAAAGGCCTGCCCATTTAGCAAAGAATTGATTATTGTAATAGGCGTGTTTTTTAGTAATTTTATTCATTCTTGCTTAGTTCTTTTAAGTTGATATTCGGAAAAATCATGGCGGCGACAATCAGCGCTCCGCCCATTAATGCCGGTAAACTGACATTTTCTTTAAACAAAATTAAGCCCAGTAAAATCCCGACAACAATGTCAAACAATAAAATTAAACTTCCTTTTTGGGCCTCAACCTTTTTAAAGCCGTAAACAATCAAAAAGCCGACGGCGATAAATAAACAGGCAAATAATAAATTTGCGCCCCATAACCAACTTAGAGTTGGCCACGACCATTGTTCTCTTAATATTAATGACAAACTCAAGGGAAAAGCCAAGGCGAAAATAGAATCAATTAAGTTCATTTGAAGATTAGAGTAAATACCGGAAATTTTTTTCGAAAAAACGGTCCAGATAGACAAAGTGATACCACCAACAGCGGAAAGAACTAAATAAATGGATTTATCAAGATTTAGATTAACTCTAAAAATTAAAAACAAACCAATTATTGACAAGCCCAGAGAGATTAATTTTACTTGATTAAGTTTTTCTTTAAAGAAAAGATAACCCAATAAATAACCGGCAATTGTGGCGGCGGCGTAAGAAATAAAATAGGTGGTACTAAAATCCAAATAAATAAAACTGATGTAAAAGGCAAGGAAACTGATAAAGCCGCCTAAACCTCTTAAGGCAAACCACTTAAAGTCGCCGGGTTTAAGTTTTTTCCAACCACCAAAAATTTTGACTAATCCAAAAATTAATAAAACCGCCAAAACATTTCTCGACCAGGCTTGAAAAAATAAAGGAATATTAAAGCTGATAATTCTGGAAAAGACGCCAATAAAACCGTAAAGTGTAGCGGCCAAGAATAAGGCTAAACTGCCGTTCATTTTAGTATCCTGGGTCAGGATAATGGCACTTCTTCCATTTTTTGCCTGAGCCGCACCAGCAGGGATCGTTGCGGCCGATTTTTTTGTGGACTTGGCCTGGGGCTGGCCTTGAAGGACGGTTAGCCCCGACCTTGGCAAAAGCAGCGGCAAAGTCAGAAACCGGTTTAGTGGAGATTGGCTTTTCCAGCTTAGGCGCTTCTGGTTTAACTTCTTCAGTGATGGTGGGCTTGCCCTGAGCGGAGTCGAAGGGTTGAGCTGGCACTGGAGCCGGAGCAGGCTGGGCGATTTGCACCCGGAACAGTCGGCGGGCGACTTCATAGTCAATGCTGTTAATCAATTTTTCAAAACCATCAAAAGCCTCGGCTTTATACTCCACCAGCGGATCGCGCTGGGCATAGCCTCTAAGTCCTATGCCGTCTCGCAAGTCATCCATCGCGTCCAGGTGATTAATCCATAAGTTATCAATGGTGTTAAGCATGACAAATTTCTCCACTTGAAGCATGAGGTTATCACCGACTTGTTTTTGCCGTTGCTTGAAAGTCTGATCAATAATTTGCCAGACGGTTTCATTCAGCTCTGTTTGGGAATTAATTTTTTCCAGCCTGGTTTTAACCCGTTTTTGAGACGCCGGGTCAAAGGGGATAACCAGGTTTAATTCATTAACCAAGGCTTCGTGGTTAATCGCCCCGGTGTCCGGATTAACATGAGCACTAATCAAGCTTTCAGTTTGGGATTTAAGAACCGCTTCAATTTTTTCCGGGAGATTGGCTTCAAATACTTGCAGCCGCTTTTTGTAAATAATTTCTCTTTGTTTATTCATCACGTCGTCGTACTCAACCAGGTGTTTTCGGGAATCAAAGTGAAAACTTTCCACTTTTACCTGGGCTTGCTCGATCGCTTTACTTACCATTGGGTGTTCCAAAGGCACGTCCTCGGGCATTTTCAAGGTGGTCATTAGTTTTGAGATCTGGTCGCCGCCGAAAATCCGCATAATGTCGTCCTCTAAGGAGACATAAAATCTGGATGAGCCGGGGTCGCCCTGGCGGCCGGATCTACCCCGCAGCTGGTTATCGATTCGTCTTGATTCGTGACGCTCAACACCAATAACGTGCAAGCCCCCCAAGCTAACTACCTGTTCGTGTTCCTTTTGCCAGGTTTTCTGGTCCTTATGTTGTCTGGGGTCGCCGCCCAAAACGATGTCGACACCCCGACCGGCAATGTTAGTGGCGATGGTGACGGCTTTAACTCTGCCGGCGTCAGCGATGATTTGAGCCTCTTTTAAATGGTTTTTAGCGTTTAAAACTTGATGGGGGATTTTTTTGCGGTTCAAAAAGTCGTCAATGAGTTGGTTTTTGGCAATCGAGGTGGTGCCGATTAATATCGGCTGGCCGGCAGCAAAACGTTCGGCTACTTCGTTAACAATCGCCGCATATTTGGCCCGGGTGGTTTTGTAAACCATATCGGCGGCATCTTTCCGAACCATCGGTTTGTGGGTGGGGATAACCACCGTTTCTAAGTTATAGATTTTCTTAAACTCTTCGGCTTCGGTGGCGGCCGTGCCGGTCATACCGGAAAGTTTTTGATACATCCTAAAATAATTCTGAAAAGAAATGGTAGCTAAAGTTTTTGACTCCTGTTTGATGGTCACGTTTTCTTTAGCTTCAATTGCCTGATGCAGGCCTTCAGAGTAGCGCCGGCCAAACATCAACCGGCCGGTAAACTCATCGACAATAATAATCTCGCCGTCTTTAATCACATAGTCTTTGTCCCGGGCAAAATGCTCCTTGGCCTTTAAGGCTTGCTCCAAATGGTGAATGGTGTCAAAGTCTTTTTCGTATAAGTTATCAACGCCTAACTTTTTCTCGACTTTTTTAATGCCGTGTTCAGTTAAATTAACGGTTTTATGCTTTTCGTCTGATTCAAAATCAGTATCGCGGGATAAACCTTCAACTAAAGCAGCGAATTGGAAATACTTTTGCGTTGGTTCAGTGTCTGGCGCAGAAATGATTAAAGGGGTTCTGGCTTCATCAATTAAAATTGAGTCAACTTCGTCGACAATGGCAAAGTGGTGGCCGCGCTGAACCATCTGGCTTAAATCTTGGACCATGTTGTCCTTTAAATAATCAAAACCAAACTCATTGTTGGTGCCGTAGGTAATGTCGGCCGCATAAGCCTCTTTGCGACTAACCGGTTTTAAATGCTGTAACCTGGGATCGTCGGTTTTAGCGTCAATAAATTCCGGATCATAAAAAAATGCTTCTTCGTGGATGATCACTCCGACAGTAACTCCCAAAAGATCAAAAATCGGTCCGTTCCAGCCGGCGTCGCGGCGGGCTAAATAATCGTTGACGGTCACCAGATGACAGCCTTTAGCGGTTAAGGCATTAAGGTATAAAGCGGGCACGGCCGATAAAGTCTTGCCTTCACCGGTTTTTTGTTCGGCAATTTTTCCCTGATGAAAACACAAAGCCGCCATCAATTGTTCGTCAAATGGTCTTAGCTTTAAGGTTCGGTCGCTGGCCTCCCGGGCCAAGGCAAAAGCTTCCACCACCAATTCATCCAGGTTGGCACCGTTAGCTAATTGTTTTTTCCAGTCGTCAGTTTTTTTAGCAAAGTCAGTTTTTTTTAACTCTTTATATTCGGAAGCGATCTTATTAATTGCTTCTGCCTGTTGACGCAGTTTTTTAACTTCGCGTTCGTTGGTGTCTAATAATCTAGATAAAAATCCAAACATTTTATTGCCGCTTAGCAAAAATTAATAAATTACTGGCTGTTCTTTGTAAGGTTATTTGCGGCAAAACTGCTTCAATAGTTTTAATTAAGTTTTTGGCTTGATTTTTATGCTCGCCGAAAAACAAATGGTTATAAATTACCACTCCATCAGGAGTTAATAGTCGCTTTAATTGATTAAAGAATGATCTGGTCCTAAAAGGCCCGGGGGCATTTTTGCCCAAATATACGTCAACGATAATCAAATCAAATTTTTGTTTGGTTTTAGTTATTTTTTTAACATAACTGATTCCGTCTTCAATGGCGATTTTGAGATTTTTTAAAATGGCGAGGTTGAAATAACATTGAGCCGCGTCAATAATTTGAGCGTCAATCTCCACTCCGGTCATCTGGACATCGGGATAATATTTATTTATCCGGAAAGCGCAGTCGCCGCAGCCCAAACCCAGGATCAAAGCCTTTTTTACTCCGCGTCCTTCCTTTTTAAGTTTGCCAACAGCCTTATCCCAGATTTGCCTTACCAGTCCGCCCGATTGGAGCAAACCGCCGACGATCAGCCGGGGCATGTTCATCACCATGACCACCTTCATTGGTCCGTTGATGGGAGAGTAGTATTCTCTGATCGGATTGTAGGTCAGAAAATACTTAAGCCATTTTCTCATTCCTGTCCGCCTTTGGAGGCTATCACTTTCTTACCCAAATATGGCTGCAGCACCTCGGGTACTTTCACCGAGCCGTCTTTTTGCTGATAGTTTTCCAAAATGGCAATGATCGCCCGCGAGGTGGCCACCAAAGTGCCGTTTAAAGTGTGAGCATAACCGGATTGAGCACCCTTTTTATATTTAATGTTTAAACGTCTAGCTTGGTAGTCAGTGGTGTTGGAAGTCGAGGTGATTTCACCCCAGTCATTTCGGCCCGGCAACCAGGCTTCAAGGTCATATTTTTTAACTGCTTGGGCACCTAGGTCGGCAGTGCACATTTCTATCACTCGGTAAGGAATCTTAAGACTTTGCCAAAATTCTTCTTCTAAAGCTAGCAACTCCTGGTGGATTTTGGTTGATTGTTCCGGCAGGCAATGGGAAAACATTTCCACTTTGGTGAATTGGTGCACCCGATACAAACCCTTGGCGTATTTTCCATAGCCGCCGGCTTCGACTCTGAAACAATGGGAGTAGCCGGCATACTTTTTGGGTAATGTTTCAGCTGCTAAAATTTCATCAGCGTGATAGCCGGCCAGGGTCACTTCAGCCGTGGCGATTAAGCCTAAATCGTTATCTTTAATTTCATAGATCTGGGCCTCTGGGCCTTTAGGTAAATAGCCGGTGCCTAAGTAGTAGCGGGATTTTGACAAATCAGGAGTAATCATCGGGGTAAAGCCCTTCTTTTGCAAAAAATTCAAACCGAAAGCAACTAAAGCCAGTTCCAGTAAAGCGCCGTCATTTTTAAGATAATAAAATGAACTGCCGGCGACTTTGGCGCCGCGGGTAAAATCAATAATGTCCAAAGTTTCACCCAGCTCAAGGTGGTCTTTGGGTGCAAAACTAAATTTTTCTGGCTTATCTTCTTTGATGACTTTGTTGTCAGCCTCGCTTTTGCCAATTGGCACATCTTTAGCCGGCAAATTAGGCAGGCCCGTCAAGGCGATCTGAAATTCAGCCTCGACTGTTTTTAATTCAGGCTCAAGTTTTTGCAGCTCAAGCTTGATTTTCTTGCCGGCAGGAATATCTTTAATCTTAGCCGCCGCGTTGCGCTCGGCTCTTAATTTTTCCACCTCGGAGATTAATTGGCGCCGCTTGCTGTCAAGTTTTAACAGCTCATCGACCAATTTTGGATCCAAACCTTTGTTTTTAACTCCGGTTTTTACCTGATCGGGATTTTCGCGAATTGATTGGATATCAAGCATCGGAACAATTATAACCCAAGTTTTGGAGCAATGTCCTGGAGGGCCTTAAGACAAAGATTAATAAAATCATCAAGCTTAATCCCTAATTTTTCCTCGCACAAGGCAATTTGTTCCCGATGGACGCCGGCGGCAAAATCTTTCTTCTTCCATTTCTTTTTGACTGACTCCAAAGTCACCGCTGATAATTTTTTATCCGGCTGGACTAAGGCACAGGCGATAATTAAGCCAGATAACTCATCACCGGTGTAAAGCGCCCACTCCATCTTGGTTTTCGGTTCCTGGGTTTGGCCGTTGTAGTTCCAGGCATGAGCCCGGATAGCGTTAATCAGCCATTCCGGAGCCTGACGATGAGTTAATTCATCAAGGGTATGTTGCGGGTGTTCTTTAGGCCATTTCTCATAATCGGCATCGTGGATTAAACCGGCCAAACCCCAGTCGTCTTCATTCTCGCCAAAATGTTTGGCCAAAGCGCGCATTTGGGCTTCAACTGCCAGCATGTGTTTAACCAAGTTGGGGTTTTTGGTCCAGTCGGTCACTAATTGGTAAGCCTCGTCCCGGGTCATAGTTACCAATCCTAACATAAATTGATAAACGCTTGACAAAATAATCCTATAATCATAAAATTCAGTCGATGAAAATTAGTCAGGAAGCACTGTCAGTAATTGGTGAAATGGGCGAAAGAAACAGTTCTGGAAGTGGTTTAGTAATCGGTTATTTAGACGCGATTTCTTCAAAAGATATGAGGAAGTTTTATGACGTGGTTGAATTTGGGGAAGTTGACCCTGACCAGGCTTTAGTTGCAATTGGCGATAATACCCTTCAGTTGGTTGGGGTATTAAAAAAAGATGAATTTGTCCTTTTAAAAGTAGGTGCATATAACATGGATACCCTTATACCTCGTCTCCAATATGCTGAGAATATAGCCGAGATTAGGGATAGGAATTTTAAGCCGGAAACTTTAATTCTTAACGACGGACGCGTTTATTTTAATAGAGCGTTTTTTAACGATGTCGACCCTTCGTGGCAAGAGCAACTTGATGGTTTGGAGCAGTTCTTACAGGGAAATACCGATCATTCGTCTCTGCCTCATTATTCTCCGGGCGAACTGGTGGCTGTCTATGATCGAATTGGCAGCCACGAAATGGGCTAAAAAAGCCTATATCGGGTTGGGGATATCAATAAATTCAACTTCGAGTTTGTCGCCAAAGTGTTTTTTGATGATTTTGCCTAAAGCTTCAACTCCAAAAACCTCCGTAGCATAGTGTCCGCCGCAAAAGAAGTTGATTTCCGATTCTTTCATCTGGTTAATAATCCACTCGCTGGTCTCGCCGGTGATAAATAGCTTCACGCCTTTAGTTTCCATCTCGGCAATTTCGGCTGGTGTTGGTTTGGCGGCGCCGGAGACTACTCCAATCGTGGTTATCTTTTTTGGCCCGGATAAAACTGCCAGGACATCGTGGGAAAAAAGTTCGGCACATTTTTCCTGGAGTTTTTCAACCGCTTGAGGTGAGGAAAATTTGGCGGTATAGCCCCAGTCTTCCCATAAAGGTTCAACGATTTTTGCCCCTAGTTCCCGGATAATAACGGCGTTATTACCTAAAGTTGGGTGACAATCGAGTGAATAATGAAAGCCGGCGATCGTAAGATTGTTTTTGACAATTATTTTTAATCTTTTCTGGGAAAACAAAGGGAAGCGGGATTTATAAACTCTGGCGTCGAAGCCATGGTGAGTGAGCGTGTATTGGGCCCCGGCTTTAACCGCTTCATTTAAAAAATCTTCATTCAAGCTGACCCCAATTGCCAGTTTTTTAACTTCGTCGCTACCGCTGAACTGGACACCGTTGGCAATTTCATCAATTTCTGCGGCTTTTGCCATCAGTTTTTTACCGATGGTTTGATAAATAAATTTAGTCAACTCGTCGCGCTTAACCATTTTTCCTAATCTTTTTTGCTTTCGGTTTTAGGGTTGGGAAAGCAATTACTTCTTTTAAGTTAGGGGCATCGGTTAAGAGCATGATCAACCGGTCAACTCCAATTCCCAGGCCGCAGGTGGGTGGGAAACCGTGTTCAATAGCGGTTAAATAATCTTCATCGGTTTGGTGAGCTTCGGCAAAGCCTGCCTGCTCCCGTTTTTTTTCTTCAATAAATCTTTGTCTCAAGTCAATCGGATCATTTAATTCAGTGTAGTTGTTGCCCAGTTCTGATCCGACCGCAAACTGTTCAAATCTTTGGGTGAACCTGGGATCATCACATTTTTTAGCCAAAGGCGAAACTTCAACCGGAAAATCATAAATAAATGTCGGTTGGATTAATTTTTCCTCGGCGTCATATTCAAAAACAAAAGCCATTACTTCGCCGACAGTTTGAATTCTTTTTAATTCTGCTGATTGTTTTTCGTTTAAGCCCAGTTTTTCTGCCTCTTTTTTAGCTTGGTTAAGAGATTTCCAAGCGAGGGGAGTTAAGCCCGTATATTTGGTGATCGCTTCGACTAATTTCAGCCTCGGCCACGGTTTTTTCCACTCTAATTCTTGGCTTTGATATTTAATCTTCGTTTTCCCAAAGATTTTTTTAACCACGTACTCGGTCATTTCCTCTGTGATATCCATTCCATATTCATAATCTTGGTAAGCAATTTGCGCTTCAAACATCGTGAATTCTGGATTATGGTCAAAATCAATCCCTTCGTTTCTAAATACTTTAGTAATCTCGTAAACTTTTTCGAAACCGCCGACAATTAATCTTTTGAGATACATTTCATCGGAGATTCTTAAATAAAAATCAGCGCCCAGAGAATTGTGATGGGTGACAAAAGGCCGGGCAAAGCCACCGCCATAAATCGGCTGCAGCGTCGGCGTTTCCACTTCCAAAAAGTTTCTTTGATCCAAAAACTCACGCATATAACTAATGAACTGGCTGCGGATTTTTAGTCTTTGAGAGACTTCCGGATTAAGGATCATATCCAGATATCTTTTGCGATATCTTTCCTCAACGTCTTTCAAGCCAAACCATTTACTGGGTAGCATTCTTAAGGCTTTTACCAGAATTTGGTAATTTTTTACCAACAGCGATCTTTCACCCGCTTTGGTAGTGAAAGTGGTCCCGTCGGCCTGAAGAAAATCACCGATGTCCAAAAACTTTAATAATTCGATCTGCTTGGTGTTTAATTCGTCAGCTTTAAAGACGAGCTGAATTTTTCCTGATTCGTCTACTAAATCGGCAAATCTGATTTTTCCGTGACCCCGCCAACCGATCAATCTGCCGGCCAATGATACTTTCAAGCCGTTTTTTTTAAGCGCGTCTTTGTTGGTGTCGGTTTTATTTGTTTTTGGGGGAAAAGGATTTAATCCTAACTGTCTCAAGGCTCGGATTTTTTCGATATTTTTTCCCCTGATAAAATCTTGCCTGGTTTTTAGCATTTTGTTCCTGTTTTTTAGTATATCATTGACGCTTATTAACAAAAACCCCGACTCTTGGCCGGGGATTAGTTTTTTTCGTTTTCTTTTTTTAGTGGATTTTTTGAATCTGGTAAACCACAAGACCTGCCGGCGCGGTAATGCTGACTTGTTCACCCTTTTTCTTGCCGATTAAGGCTTGGCCCAAAGGGGAGGTGTGGGAGATTTTTTTCTCTAAAGGATCAGCTTCCCATTCACCCACTAGTTCATAAGTATGAAGTTGGTTTTTGGTTTTGACGGTTACTTTAGAGCCTAATTTAACTTCGCCATTTGAGGCCTTAGGTTTGATTAAAATTGCTTTGACAATCAGCTCATCCAGTTCTTCGATCCGGCCTTCAATAAAAGCCAATTCTTCTCTGGCTGCTGCATACTCGCTGTTTTCTGATAAATCGCCGTGTCCCCGGGCGATGGTGACCCGTTCAATTAAGCGCGGCCGTTTTTCGTCCACCAAAACTTTAAGCTCGTCCTTGAGCTCTTTTAAGCCAACAGCGGTCAAATGAAAATCTTTTTGATCCATGGGAATTGATCCTTGCTAGCGCCTCACCGGGCAACTTTATTTAAAACAGTAAACAGGATTATACAAAACGTGAGACTAATGTCAATGTTATAATCTCGCCATGAAACTGACTCAAGTTAAAAACCATTTTCGCCAAAACGACCCGTTAATCTTTCAAGTTTTAGTGAAAATGAAGTTTCAACTTCTGACCTCACTTGAGGCTGACCGCGGCATTTACTTTCGGAAACTTTGCGGCGAAATTATCTCCCAGCAGTTGGCTGGTAAAGCGGCCGAGGCAATTTTTAATCGGTTTGTTAAATTAATGCCGTCAGTTAGTTTTACCCCAAAAGCAGTTTTGTCGGTACCTGACCAAGCCTTGCGCGACGTTGGTTTATCCTGGGCCAAAGTTAAATATATTAAAGATTTGGCTGATAAGGTTACCCGTCGGTTGGTAAAACTTGATCATCTCCAGACATTGGCCGATGAAGCGGTTGTGGCCGAGCTTGTCAAAGTCAAAGGCATTGGGCCATGGACTGCCGAAATGTTTTTGATTTTCACTTTAGGTCGGGAAAACATTTTTTCCCACGGCGATTTAGGTTTAAGGAATGCTTTGATCAAACTTTACCGTTTGCGCCGGCAGCCGACAGTAGCGAGAGTAAATAAGATCGTTAACCGCTGGCACCCTTACAAGTCCTACGGTTCGCTGGCTTTATGGCACAGCCTTGACAACCGCTAGCGGCAGAGTTATCGTTTTCATATATGGCTCAAACAAAACCGGCTATGCCCGAAACGACAGCGTTGCAGATGGTTAAAAATTACCTGTTTCTTCTTCCGGCAAACGCCTTAGTGCTTTATTTAGCTAACCTAATGTTTCCCAACCAAGTGGTGTTGGGCAACATGAGTTTATCTTTATGGTGGGCGATCGGTATGAGTGCCGGCAAATTAACTTTGATTGCAGTTTTGGCTACGCCTTTAATTGAGGCTTGGGCCAAAATGCAAAAGCGGGTTTTATCCACCATGGATTGGATGTTAGCCTTCCTGGTGATTGATTTTGCCGCCCTTTGGCTGATTACCCGCTTCTCGGCTCAATACGGCCTGGGGGTGACTTCCTGGGTTGTCGTTTTGATTCTCGCCGTGGTCTTGGACATAGTCCAGGGCATGGTGATGATGCTGGCCTACAAGAAGAACTGAGATAAAGCTAATTTGCACCAATGATGGTCATTTTCGGACTTACCCTCTTGAGTTTGTGGTTGACTCAGTCTTTGTGGTTACCCGGTTGGTTTACCAGTCATGACGGTGTTACCCACTTAGCCCGGTTGGCCCAGTATCTGACTTTACTTGCCGATGGGCAGATTCCGCCGCGTTTTGCCGGTACCTTGTTGGGCCATTTGGGTTACCCGGTCTTTGTTTTTTCCTACCATTTGCCGTTCATGATCGGGAGTGTTTTTAGCTTTTTGGGCTTTAACTTAACTAATTCCTTAAAATTGGTTTTTGGTTTGAGTGTTTTTTGGTCAGGCCTGGGAATGTATTTACTTTTAAAGCAATGGTTTAAACCGTTGGCTAGTTTTGTCGGCGCCTTTTTGTTCTTGGCCGCGCCCTACCGCTTACTCTTGGTTTTTGTCCGGGCGGCAGTGGGTGAGGCCTTGGCTTTGAGTTTACTGCCGTGGTTGCTGTTAGCCCTTCATAAAAAGAACCTAATTGGCATTGCTCTGATGGTAGGGTTAGTTACTTTGTCCCATTCACTCTTTTGGCCGATGTATTGGGGTTTGGTGTTGACCTATGTGCTGTTAATTTTTAAAGGCTGGTCCCGACGTTACGTCGGTGGCTTGGTTCTGGGTTTGGGCTTGAGTGCTTTTTATTGGCTGCCGCTACTTTTAGAAAGAAAGCTTATCGTCTTTGACCAGACTAATACCAACTTAGCCGTCGGCCACCTGCTGGAGTTAAAACAGCTGCTGTACTCGCCCTGGGGCTATGGTTATTCCCATTCTGGTATTGAGCAGGACGCGATGTCGTTTCAGGTGGGGATTGCCCAGTGGTTGGTAGTCGGGGCGGCTGTTGGCTGGCTGCTTTTAAAACGCAGGTTTCCGGCGCTGGTACTTTGGGCCCTGGTTTGGTTTGCGCTGGCAATTCTATTGATGGTGGATTGGGTGGGGGCCCGGTATCTGTGGCAGAATTTGGCGGTGATTAAAATGATCGACATTCCCTGGCGCTTAATATCAGTGGCGGTGTTTGTCGTTTCCTTTCTGGCTGCTTGGCTGGTGAGTCAGCAGAAAAAATTAGCCTGGGTTTTAGCCTTCGGATTAATGGCGGTGGCGTTATATACCAATCGCAATCATCTAAGAGTGAATCAAGTAATTAATCCTCCGGAAGCAGATTTTTACACTTATGCCGGCACCACCACTTTTTTAAACGAATTCCGACCCCGTTGGCGTCAGTCCGATAAAACCAACACTCTTGATCCGAAAGTCTTAAGTGAAGCCGAAAGCGACAAGATTAAGCTGTCAACTAACCGTTCCAACCGGCTTGAGTTTTCGACGGATTTTGGTGAAGTGCGTAATGTCCAGATAAATTTGTTGTATTATCCCGGCTGGCACTTTTTTACTCGAACGGGAGAGAGCTGGCGCGAACTAAAGTTGGGGGAAGAGATCAAGTTAGTGGAAATGACTGAACATCCGGTCGGGTTTGGCCAATGGACTTTTCTGGATATAGAAGGAACGCTGCAAATGAAGGCGCCGGCGGGTGAGCAATCATTTCGATTTACTTTTACCGAAACGCCGATGCGCCAATTTGCCGATTGGGTCAGCCTTACCAGTTTGATTATTTTCCTGGGGGCATTAATCAAAAAACGATTGGTAAAGCTGTGACCCCACCGGGAATCGAACCCGAGTTTCTAGGATGAGAACCTAGTGTCCTAACCGTTAGACGATGGGGCCCCCTCGACTTCGCTCTGGGTTATAACCATGAGCTTAGCCGAATGGCTATAGCGCCTATTTTATCACTATGCGGGCGCCAGCTAAATTGGCGGCTTCACCGCTTGAAGATTTTAACTCGACCACATAAGTGTAGTTGCCGGTATGGAGTTTAAAACCCGGTGAAGTTTTCCAGGTAATAGTCGGGCTGTTGTGAAATACTTCGGTGACCGACATTACCGCTCCGGTGGTTTTGTTTTTTAGCCGTGCCCAAGCCTCGCCGCCGACAATTGACAGCCCTGCCTCGAAGGTGGCGGAAACATCGCTGGGATAATCGGCTGAATTGATAGTTACTTGCTGTCCGGTTTCGGTCCAGTCTCTTTGATTGGTGCTGGCCGAACCCAGATAAATAGTTTGCGGCTGGAAATTAGTGGTGCTGGTGGTTGTAACGCCTCCCTGGCCGGAGGGAACAGCGCCGGGTTCTTCTGTTTCCAGGGTGCTGATTCGACTCGTCAAACTGTCCAAAACATTTTGCAAAGAGTTAGGCAGTTCTGTTTTAACGGTTTCGGTTTGGGTAGTGGTGACGCTGGGTTTTTGTTTTAGCAAAGTTAATTCGGCCTGTTGCTGGTTGCCTTTTAAAAGCAGTCCAATTACCCCGAAGGATAGAAGAGTAATCATTACGATCTCAAACCACTCGCGCCGTTCCATAGTATCAGTATACCTCAAGCCAGTTTAATTAAAATGGCGCCAGCGACCATGATGACTGCGGCCAAAATTCCTAATGGTTTGGGTCGGTCTTTAAGCCACCACCAACCTAAAAGTAAAATCACAATCAGCTGCAGCTGTTTGATGCCGACTGCCAGGGCGATCGGTCCCAAGGCAAAAGCTTTGAAAATAGCAATTACCGAAAAAGCATAAATTAAACTTTGCAACGCCAATGACTTAAAGTTGTTTTTTACTTGGGTTAACCAGCCTGGTTTTCGTTGGCTCAAATAGCCGGCCAGTAGCAAGGTAATCACTAGATTTTCTCCCAGAAGGACTAAAGCGGGATTGTCGGGCTTAACGCTAATAATCGCAATTTTGTCAAAAACCGCCGAAACACTGGTTATTACCGAGGCGATCACGACTTTTAATGAATCTTTCTCGGTAAATAATTTTTTCAAAGGCAAGAGTAGGTCTTTATCAGCCCGCTCAAATTTTAAGAGATAAACACCGACTACCACCAAGGTTAAACCTATCATTGCTTTGACGCTGACTGTTTCTCCTAAAAAGATTAAGCCCAAAATGTAGGCAGTCGCCGGATGAAAACTGGCCAGGGGAGCCAGTAGGGAGAGGCGGCCTTGTTTTAAGCCAGACATGGCGAGGGTTTTCGCAGCGGCAAAGACCGTGGCCGAACCCACCACCCCAAGCAAAAAACCAGACCAGTTAATCTCACCAAAACCTTGTCGCCAAGCTAACCAAATGACCAGGGGTATGTTTAGACTAAACAGCGTCCAGGAAAGGACAGAAGCATTAACTTTACTTAAAACCTGTTTATTCAAAACAGCGACAACGGCTGCTAAAAATGCCCCCAAAATCGCCCACCAAAACCACATGAGGTTAGTTTATCACGGGCTATTTTGCTAAACTTAAGTCATGCCTATTCAAGTGGTAAAGGCCGACGGCCAGAAACAGGAATTTTCCGAAGCCAAAGTCCGTCATTCGCTTAAACGGGCCGGCGCCAACCCGGCGACAATCGAGAAGGTTGTTACCGACATTACCGGCAAAATCTATGAGGGCATTACTACCAGAGAGATTTATCGTTTGGTTTTTGCCAGATTAAGAGAGCTTGAAGCTGACGTCAGCGGCCGATACGGCTTAAAGCAGTGGCTGATGGGTTTGGGTCCAACCGGTCATCCGTTTGAACAATTGGTGGGAAAGTTGTTTGCAGCCATGGGTTACCGGGTGCAAACACAGGTAATGGTTAAGGGTGCTTGTATTGAACACGAGGTTGACGTTGTCGCCGAAAAAGCAGGGGAACACATTTTGGTTGAGTGCAAGTATCACAACCAGCCGGGCGGCCGCTGCCACAGTAAAACTGCTCTTTATGTCCAGGCCCGGTTTGAAGATATTATGGATTATCATTTAAAGCACCCTGAGCTTGGCACCACTTTTCATCAAATTTGGCTGGTGACCAACACCAAATTAACCTCAAGCGCAATTGAGTATGGTCGCTGTAAAGGCATGGGTTTGCTGGCCTGGCGCTATCCGGAAAAAGACGGCCTGGAACAGTTGATTGAAAAATTTAAACTTTACCCTTCATAAAAAAGTTGTTATAGTGGACAAGTTAATTGAAAGGGGGTGAGGTTTTAAATGGACGACACTACTAACCAAGCGGCAATGCCGACCGATCCGACCCCAACCACGACACCTGATCCGACACCAACGACTCCGACTGATCCAGCCATGCCCCCAGTTGACCAAACCCCACCACCGGCCGGTCCGACTATGCCAACACCAACGGATCAACCCGCTGATGATCAAGCTGCGACAGATTTATCTGATGTAAAATTGCCCGGTGAGGCGACAGCTTAATCACTTGCTTTTGGGTTTCCTTCGTGTTTAACTGGAGGCAATGGATAGAGCCATCCTCCATGCGGACCTGAATAGTTTTTTTGCCTCGGTTGCCCAGCAGGACAACGTGAGTCTGCGGGGCAAACCGGTAGGCATTTTAAAGGCAAGGGGTCGAACCTGCGTCATTGCCTGTTCCAACGAAGCTAAAACTTTTGGGGTCAAAACCGGTATGCCTTTATCGGTCGTGATAACTTTATGCCCCCAGATTGCTTTGGTACCGGCAGACTTTAACCGCTATGAAGCCATGACCAAAGCCTTCATTAAGATTTGCCATAACTATTCTGATGTCGTTGAAGTTTTTTCTTTGGATGAAGTGTTTTTGGATGTTACCTGGATCAAACATTTATTCGGCGGCAGTGTCGCTTTAGCGTTAAGTTTGCAGGAGCAGATCAAAAAAGACATGGGTGAGTGGATCGGCTGTTCTATCGGCATTGCCAAAAATAAAATGTTGGCAAAACTGGCTTCGGGCATGGCGCCGAAAAAAAGTATTTTAAAAGTGACCGATGATAACCTGCCGGCGCTACTGGCCACCGCACCCTTTACCGAAGTTTGCGGCATTGGTTATCGCTTGACCGCCCGCTTAAACAAAATGGGGATTGGTAGCTTACCCCAGATTAGTGCCGCCCCTTTAAATGTGTTGCTGGCAGAGTTTGGGCCATTTTGGGCTTTGCAGTTAAAACGCTTAGCGGCCGGCGAGGATGACGCGCCGCTTATTCCGGCCATTAACCTGCCTCATGCCAAATCTGTGTCGCGCACCTTTACTTTGTTTGCTGATACGAATGATAAAAAAGCAGTCAGGGCTTTAATCAGCAATTTGGTTGAAGAAGCCGCCTGGAAACTGCGGCGCATGGGTTTATCTGGCCGGCAGTTTGGTTTGGCTATAAGAGGCGGGGGCCAAGCTCAATCAGGCTACATTACCGGTAAAACCTTTACTAATTCAGGCCGGTTTGTTTTTTCCAGGCTGTTAACACTTTATGATTCCTGGCGCTGGCGGCAGGTGGTGAGATACGCCGGAGTCTGGATTAGCTTACTGGAGCAAGATGAACATTTGACCTTACCGTTGTTTGCCGATGAAAAGCGGCAAGGTCAAATTAACCAGGCCATGGATTTAGTCAACCAGCATTACGGTTACCACACGCTTCATCCGGCGACGATGATGAATGCAGCAATTATAAGGCCGGAGATAAACGGCTATTTAGGGGACAAGCAGTTCAGGCTTAACCATTCGATTTGACAGTCAAGCCGTTTACTGTATATTTAATAATAATGTTAAAGTTATTAGTCATTGCCGCCATTTTGATTACCGCCTTTTTCCTGGGTACAGCCAAAAGCGTGACCGCCCAACCTTTAACCGCCAATAGCTTTACGTTACCCGACCAAGCCGTTGAAGTTTCCCCCGGGACTTATTATCTGGGTAAGGCCATTCATGAGGGAAAACAAGTCGAAGGCTACGCCTTTATTGACTATCGTGGCCGCTCGGCCAAACCCAGTGGCGCCGGTAAAAATGCCCCCAGCTGTTATGGTTTTCTGGCGAGGGGGGCCAAGTGGAAAGAAGTCGAATCCTGGCAAGTTAATCCTACTAATACTAGGGGATTAGAAGTAACCAACATTCTCAATACTTTGTCTTCCGCTGTTACTACCTGGGAAGGCGCTGCCGGGCAAATTGTTCTTGGTGGCGGTGTAACTACAGATAACCAGCTAGTTGCCGACACCAGTTCACCAGATGACCGCAACGAAGTCTATTTTGCCGACATTGATTCAGCCGGTGCCATTGGTGTCACTATTGTTTGGGGCATTTTCGGTGGTCCGCCGCAAACCCGAGAGCTGGTAGAATGGGATCAGATTTATGATGACTTTGACTACAATTGGTCGGCCGACTGTACCGCGGAAAACTGCACTAACACCAAAATGGACTTTCCTAGCATTGCCATCCATGAACTGGGTCACGCCGTTGGCTTAGATGATTTGTATGAAACAAGCTGCAATCAGGAAACAATGTATGGTTATGCTGATTATGGGGAAACTCATAAGCGTGATTTAGGTACGGGCGACATCGCCGGTGTTAGCAGTCTTTACTGATTTTTCTTAACCTTGTTTCGGTTTAGCAATGACAATGTATCTTTGACTGTCAAATAAACCAGTGCAGGTATATAAAGTTAAAGTTTCCTCATCTTTTGGCAGGATAAAATCGACTTGATCAGGTGAGACGGTGGCGGTTTGAGTAATGGTATACAAGTGTTTTCCGCCGTCAGCATCAGTAACAATAATTTCTTCACCCAGGTTTAGCCAGCGAATTGGTCCAAATAAATTAGTTTTGTTATGGCCGTAAATGACAATGTTGCCGTTTTGTCCGGGGTTAGTAGAGTTATCCCAGTGAGAGGCGCCGTCAGGCGAAATTTCCCAGGTGCCGTCGCTGACGGTAGTTTCGATAATCGGCAGGTTTAAGCTTACTTTGGGGATTTCAATTTTTACCGGTGACGGGCCGGTGGCAACGACACTGACAGTGGGCGTGCCGAAACTTAATATTCTTAAGCTATAAACCCGGTAGCCGGCAAAAATAAAAATGAAAAGCGCTCCCCAAAAAATCAACCCCAGTTCCGGTTTTACTTTCCGGGCTGGGGTATGACTTTTTCTTGATCTTTTCGTTTTAGCTTTTTTTCTGGGCATAGCGTTTAACGCCTGCTCCCATTAAACCAGCTCCTAAACTAAAAACCAAGCTGAACAAATCTGCCACCGGACTACCGGTTGCGGCTAAAGTACTGGCTCCCAAGACTTGACCTGGGGTAGCCTCACCTGCCGGACATTCAGTTTTTGCCTGAACTCCTTGGGTTTGATTATCAAAGCCGTCGGTAGAAGCAGTGACATTGTCGTTGCCTCTAAACTCAAAGTCGGAACCGGCAATACCATCATTGTTGGTGGTTGCCTCTTTAGTTTCAGCCTTGTAGCTGAATTTAACTGTTTTTCCGCTTTGACCAACGTTGTCAACTTTCACCGTCAGTTCAGCGCGAAAGCTGCCGCTGTTACAAGCCGGGCCGCTAACACTAAAACTAACATTAGTTAGAGTTGGTGAAGGACTCGGACTCACTCTTGGGCAACCCTCTTCGGTCTGTTCACAAGGATCCGGACTCGGATCAGGTGACGGACTCGGATCTGGCGATGGGCTTGGAGACGGACTTGCGCCTTCGCAGGGTCCCTCATAGTCATCTTCATGACCATCATTGGGGGTTCCTGGTTCAAAAAAGTGTCCCGCTTCTCCGTAAATCGCCGGATAAGCAGCAGTAATTTCAGTGTAGGGATTTTCCTCACTGCCTGTGGCGTGACAAATAGTTACTAATTCCTGTGTCGCGTTGGCTTTAAAAAAGCCATTGGCCAATAACCCGGTCATCAGTAAACTAAATGTAGCAACAAGAACTAAAATTGAAATTTTTCCATTTTTCATTTACTGTTCACCCCCTTCGTTGATAAAAAAAGCTCCTACCGTGTAGCAGCTTTTAAAACCGGCATTAGTATAGCACCCCATAACTTTTTGTCAAGAAACCCCATAATATAATATTAGATAAAAAAATCCTTTTTTACCTCTTGACAACCAGAAAAAATGGGTTAAAGTATACGAAACTGTCCGATGCCATGATAAATCGAAAAAGCTTTCGATCTAAACTTCTATCTACCCTAGTGGGCGCCAATTTGATTTGGCAGCAGTTTTTGCTAATGGTGGTCCCGTTTTTACCGGCTCCGGCTTTTGCTTTAGAAGAGACAGTAGTCGAACAAGAGCCGATAAGTTTTGACAATGCTTCCAATAGTTTTACTTTCCCGGTTGCCGACAACCAAGCGGTTGACTATCTTTTAGCCTATCGGACCGATGCTGATCAAACCGAAGCGGTCATGGGAGTTGAACAGCCGATTTATGCCGGTACTTGTTCAGAAGACGGCAATTGTGTTGATCATGAAGTTCTCCACGGAATTCTTAAGACTCAAGTTGAAAATGTCAGTGAAGTCGGCGTCATTCGCTTTGCTTTAGATAACGATCAGGTAGTAATTGTCAGCCAGGAAACAGCGGTCAGCCAGGAGCTGTCCGAGGATGAAAACACTTGGTTGGAAAACTATAGTTATCAGCCGGCAGTCAGCCCCAGCCCGACTCTTATTCCCAGCCCGTCACCAGAAGCCGAAACAGTTTTAGGCGATCAAACCGATGAGCTTAATCCATCACCGTCGCCAGCGTTAACCGAAACCGACTCATCTCCGCCCACTCTTGACGCTACCACTATTGTTCTTGATGGTTCACTCTTGCCGGAGTTTGATCTTGATTCCCAGGAGGAGTCCAGCGCCACCCTTACCACCGACAAACCCGATTATGCCCCGACAGAAACAGTGGTTATTAGCGGCAGCGGCTTTGAGGCTAACACTGGTTATACTATTATAGTATCGTCAACCGACGAGCCAGCGGTTACTCATACCGACTCAGTCACCGCCGACGACCAAGGTAATTTCGTTTACACCTACCAGCTCGATGGCACCTACCGCCCCAACTACTTAGTCGAAGCCTTCTTAGCCGAAACCTTTATCACCTCAACGACATTGGTTGCCTCGACGAGTTTTACGGATAGCGATACTACATTTAAGTCCCCAGCAGCTGAGGGCGGAAACCACAACCTTTGGACTAACGGCCAGAACGCTTTCGTAAGCGATGATGTCTATGCTACGCACACATCCGAAGCCCAGGCTCAAAGTTACGAAAATTTCGGGTTTTCAGTTCCAGCTGGCGCAACAATTGATGGTATTGAAGTTAAAGTAGAAGCCAAGAGTACAGATATCACTGAATGTCAGATTGAAACCAACCTTTGGTCGGTTAGCGACAACGAGCACACCAATACAAAAACCCAAGCTCTCATAGGTTCGGATGTAATCTCCACCCTTGGAACGCCTACTGATTTGTGGGGGTCAACCTGGACAGCTGATGACTTCACAAACGCCAATTTCCATGCAGAAGTTAAATTTGATGATGCCTCGGGGAATAATTGTGGAGCCACCACAGTTTCTCTAGACAACATTCAGGTAAAAGTTTATTACACAGAATCGACTCCTTCAGGAGTACAAACTGAAATTAGCCAATGTGTAGAGGATGCATTTGGTTCAAACACAACCTGTACTGCTAACGACGTTTCAATAGCCAACGTTACAAATATAGATATCCTAGACGATGGTTGCCAATTTCCAGGAGATACAGTTACTTTTGCAGCCACATGGGATGTGCAGTCAACTGCTACACAGCGCTATAACGTTGGGTTGTACTTCGCATCAGAAGGTCAGGCAAGTGCGGAAAACGGCACTTGTTCTGTATCCACGCTCGCTAACTCTCCAGTTCCTCCAAACTACAATTATGACGGCAACGCTTGCGGAGATATAAGTAGTGCCTCAGTGGTCCAACCGCAAATAACAATGACAGTTCAATGTCTAGACACAGATGAGGATAATCTTCTGAACTTGCCGTATTGTACAAGCTGGAATCAAAACGTTGGCGAAAACTTGTCTTGCTCAGGTCCTTCAGACGCCATCCCGGGCTCGCCCTCCAAATGTAATTGTCAGGATGGTTTCCAGGTGCCTATCACTGTTCCATTTTTTGCGGATATTGAAGTAATAAAACAATTAGAACCAGCCGAAGATTCGGGAACCTTTAACTTGGAGGTTGACGGTACAGACGAGGCAAGTTGTGTGAGCGATGGGGGTACAACTGATCAAGTAGCTGTTGAGGCTGGCACGAGTGAGAGTCCAGGGGCAACTCATACAGTTGGTGAAAACGTGACTGGTTGCGGAAGTACAGATTTGAATGACTATGACTCATCTATTTCCTGCGTAGATAGGAATACAACCACGTTCAACGGTGGAGTGCCACTGACTCAGGGTGGTACAGGACCTCTGAATGTAGCTGTTGATGAAGATGATGACATTGTTTGCACAATCACCAACACTCTTAGCAGCGGTCATATCATTGTTAATAAATTAACTGTTGGTGGTGATTCAACCTTTGATTTCACCACGACCGGCTCTGGATACAGCGGATTTTCTTTAAGTAACGGTGGTTCCAATGACCAGGAAGTTACACCAGGAGCATACACAGTCAGCGAAACCGATAAAACAGGCTGGAGTTCTGATGGAGGCGTTTGTGACCAAGGTGAAACGCCGGGCAGTTTGGATGTCGGTCCGGGCGAAACTGTTACCTGTACTTTTACCAATACCGAGCTTGGTTCGGTTTCCGGCTATAAATATGACGATAACGACGGAGTTTTAGGTACCACCAATGACAGGACAATTTTAGAAGGTTGGTTAATGAGCCTTTATGTTTGGGATGACGGTATCAGTGATTGGCTAGATACCGGTGAAACAGACACAACTGATGTTACAGGTTTTTATGAATTTGCCAATCTTTTGCCGGGGCTTTATCAAATTTTAGAGACTTTACAACCTGGCTGGACTAATCTTTCCAGCTTAACCCAAAACGTCGATTTGTCTGCCGGAGAAACAAGTCTGGATAATGACTTTGTAAATACACAATACGGGACCATTACTGTCTACAAACAAACCATTCCTAGCGGAAGTCTGGAAAATTTTGAGTTTGATTCGGATTACCATAACGAAAACTTCTTATTGCAAGATACATACTTCGATCTTTCCGGATACTTATTGCCGGGCACTTATTCAGTTACCGAGCTTGATGAAGCAGGTTGGGATTTGACCAGTGCCACCTGCGACGATGACAGTGACCCGTCAAGCATTAGTTTACAATCTGGCGAAACTGTCACCTGCACCTTTACCAATACCCAAAACGGCCATATTATTGTTGACAAAGTTACCGATCCCGCTGGTTCGGTTCAAAGCTTTAACTTTGACGCTACTGGCGGCAGCTATTCAGATTTCAGCCTGACTGACCTTGCCGCACCAAACGACCAGGCATTGGTACCAGGAACTTACAGCGTTTCTGAGACAGAACCGTTTGGTTGGGATTTAACCAATACAACTTGCGTTAGCTCGATTCAGGATACCGAAACAGCCGGCAGTCTTGAGCTGGATGCGGGCGAAACCATCACCTGTACTTTCACCAATACAGAATTGGGCAACGTAACGGTCATCAAATACAACGACCACAACGGCAATGGGGTAAAAGATGATGGCGACGAGGTGCTTGGTGATACTGGAGATGGCGAGGAAATAGAAGCGACCAGATGGGAAATACATCTTGATGGTGAAGGTGTCGATTCTGATCAGTGGACCGGAGCTCAAGTTGCCGGACAAGTGACATTTTCTGACTTATTGCCAAACTCATTTACTCTTAACGAACAGATAAAATCAGGGTGGGTTCAAACAAACATTGCTTGTGAAGGCGATCAAGGTATCGATAACGACAACAGTTACGAGTTCTCGCTGGCGGCAGGACAAGATGCGACCTGTTTCATCGGCAATCAGGGTCAAGGGGCAATTACGGTTCACAAGCTGGTCGACTCCGACGGCAACGGTTCATTCGAAGGCGGCAATGACGAGGCCAATAATTTAGGATTTGATTGGTGGTTGGACGCCGAAGCACAACTTAGAATTATGGGCTCGACCGCCACTGGAGTTTCGACCGGCGCCCATACAGTTACTGAAGAAGAAGACGCTACCGGCTACCACTTTGTCGGTTGGTTCCCTGGTAATCCCAATAGCACTCAATATTCCTGTGCCAATTTGCCAGAGGGAGCTCAGACAACTACGGCTGACATTACTGTTTCAACTGGTCAGACAAATGAAGTTACTTTCTGTAACGCGCGAGACACCGGTGATATTGTCATTACCAAACTGATTGATGCCGATGGTAGTTTGGGAACTACAGATGACAGAACTCCAGGCGAAGGTTGGCAAATGGATGTTGACCCTGACGGTCAGGACACATCTGACCCAACTCTTGGTTTGACGGATGCGTCTGGAGAGACTTCAGCCAATGGTATAAAAACCGGAACATATTGGGTGAATGAAGACGCGAATGGACCGACAGATAATTACCTATTCCTTGATTCTTATTGTACGTTGAATGAGGAACCTACCGGAAATAGCGGAAGCAGCAGCTTTGGTGGAGTTGAAGTAGCCACAGACCAGACAACTTACTGCACCTTTATAAACACTGAATATGCGTCAATCACCGTCTACAAGAATCTTGATACAAACGGAGATGGGGATCTTGATGATGCTGAAATAGATGTTATTCAGGCACCGGGCTGGACCTGGGACATAAACGGATCCGGTGATTATTCAGCCAGTGCTGGTGAAAACACAGTCGGAAATATTCTTCCTGGAACGCATACTGTCTCTGAAGATCAGCAAGCAGGGTACCACGTTACAACCTTTGTCTGCGGCGAGACAAATTATGGTGCGGTGGAAAGTCAGGAAGTCACGCTGAATTCCGGAGACGATTTAGTATGTACCTTCACCAACACCCGCGACACCGGCACAATAATCGTTCATAAAATCATTGATCCGGATGGTAATTTGGAAGACGACAGTGATCAATTCCCAGGCGAAGGTTGGGAAATGGATGTTGATGGACAGGAAGGCGACACGTCTGATCCTTCAGCCCAGAATACTGATAGTAATGGAGAAACAACGTTTGCAGATCTAAAAACAGGTGACTACAATGTTGATGAGACTCTTCAGCCTGGCTATGATCTACTCGATGCCTACTGCGACGAGGGCGAAAACGGCTCACCTGACGGTGAAACGATTTTCAGCGTTGGTGTTGGCACAGACGAAACCGTCGAGTGTACCTTTATTAACTCACCCAACGGCTCAATTCATGGCCAAAAATGGAACGATTTAAATGGTGATGGAATTAGGGATTTTGACGAACAGGTATTGGGTGGCTGGAGAATATTCTTAGACGAAAACGATAACCAGACTTGGGACGATGGCGAGCAAAACATGTTCACCGATAACGATCAGGAACTCGGCTGGTACTGGTTTGAGCATCTTTTCCCGGGAACATATACAGTTTGCGAGGAAGTTCAACCTGGTTGGGCTCAAACCTCAAGCCCAACTTGCCATGTTGTTGAGATTCCAAATGAAAACGCATGTCCAGGACCAGAGCTGCAAAATAGAGCATTTGGTTCAACCTGTGACTTTGGCAACAAATTGGATAACCCGATTTTAACGATTACCAAAACTAATAATGCTGCGGGCGATAAGGCTCCCGGAGATAGCGTTCTGTTTACTTTGACGATTACCGCCACTCAAAGTGCCGCTACAAATGTTGTCCTGACTGATCTGCCGGCCGGCGGCTTTACTTACCAGCCCGGTACCTGGACCTTTAGCTCTAACCTTAACCCAGGGTTAGTGGTAGGCGAGCCGGTTTATGCCTCCCCTGGCAAATGGAACTTGGGTGACATGCAGGAAGGCGAAACCATTACCTTAACTTACCTGGCGCAAATCAGCGGCTCTCAGGTTCCCGGTCTATACACTGACCTGGCTTGGGCAAACGGTGAATCACTGGGCGGAACCGATGTCTTGGCCATGGCCGAAAATCCCGGTTTTGTCGACACCAACTTTGTCGGCACTCAAGTTAATATAGTCACCAACGATCAAGATAGTTTAGCCTTAGGCGGTCAAGTCTTAGGTGCCAGCACTGAATTGCCGGCAACAGGGGCCCAAGTACTCTGGACATTAATCGCCCTAGCTTTAATCACCAGCGGTCTGACAGGCTTAAGCTTAGCCAGGAGATTAAAAAAATAAATATGAATAAACTGATTAAATTCTTAACCACTGCCTTATTAAGCTTAATTTTTGCCGGTCAAGCTTTCGCGGCGGCCAGTGACGTTTCAGTCAGGATTGCTACCCCGCAAACGCCGACGCATCGCTCCTCGCTGGAAATTAACTTTGTCGCTTTGGATACTCAGGACCGGGCAATGATCGCCAAATGCTACAAAAAAGAACCAACTGATGCCGGCTTTTCCCAATTCGGCGCCGATATTAATTTGGCTAGCGGCGGCAACAGCGCTAATTGTTCAGTCACCAGTGATATCTTTGACGGCGAAGGCACGTATCAGTTTTATGTCACCGCTAATGCCGGGGGAGACTTGGCCACCAGCCAGACAGTTTCGGTGGATAGAAACACTTCCGGACCGGGGACGCCGACCGATTACTCAAAGAGTTTGGTAAGTTCCTGCCAGTACAAAATTCACTTTAAAACGGCAGATGATTCCGGCCAAACAGTCAAGGTTGAGCTTTACCGCTCGGATAATGCCAGCGGCTTTACCGCTGACGCCAGTACCCGGGTAGAGACTATCGGAGTCGGCAGCAATGAAGCAAGAGACGTTTTCAATGATAAGCCTGACTGTAATAAAGACTATTACTTTGCCCTTAGGGCTTTTGACAGTGCCGGCAATGGTTCTGGGATTGTCGGTGACAATATTATTTTAAGCGGCGGAACGACTACAACCACGACGGCTTCACCGGCTCCGGCTTTAGCTATCGGTACTCCTCAGGGTGCGGTTTTAGGCGAGGAAGAGACTGCTCAACCAGCAGCTGAAGAGACGCTGCCGTTATTGCCGGAAACCTCACCAGAACCAGGGGCAACAGGAACAGTTCTTGGAGTCAGCACCAATAATCCCTGGATTTGGGGATTGGGCGCCGCCGTGCTACTGTTAGCTATCTGGTATGGCGTCAAGAAATTCAGGCCGCAAGCGTAAGAGATTAATCCGGGCATTATATTTTTTCAGTCTTGGCAGTTTACTTTTAGGTATTGGTATTTTAACGGCTACTTTTTGGCCCATTTTTGTTAACGAAGCCAAATATGCCGCCCTTCAGGTAAAACCGGCAGCGGCAGAAATTGAGCCGGTTGACAAGGATTTTGGCATTGTCATTCCTAAAATCGGGGCTAACTCCAAAGTTATTGCCAATGTTGACCCTTACAACAGTAAGGTCTACCAGCGAGCCTTAACCCAAGGGGTGGCCCACGCCGCCGGCACGATCCTGCCCGGTGAAATCGGCAACAGCTTTCTTTTTTCCCATTCTTCTGTCAATTTTTATGAAGCCAGCCGTTACAACTCGGTTTTTTATCTGTTAAACAAATTAGAAGAAGGCGATTTAATTTACATCTATGTCAAGGGAGAAAAGTTAGAGTTTACGGTGACTGATAAAGGCCTTTACAACTCGAGTGCGGTTAACTTTTTAAAGTCTACCGGTCAGGGGAGCACTTTAACCCTAATGACCTGTTGGCCGCCGGGGACAACTTTCAAGCGTTTGATTATTACGGCCCGGCTAAACTAGTATAAAATAATCTCACCACTTTATGCAGGTTTTAATTGATTTATTCGTTCCCCATTCTAGGAATAATTATCGGGCCAAAGCGCTGCATTTATCTTCGTTGAGCGTTTTTTTATTGATCATAATGTTTACCCAGCTGCTGTTGGCAGTTGTTGTCAAAACCTTTCCCGGAGTTTTAGGGATTGCGACCTCGATTACGGCCGATGAGCTGGTAGCGCTCACCAATAGTCAGCGCCAAGCCAATGGTTTACCCTCCCTGTCTTTAAACCAAAATCTGGTGCAGGCGGCGGCGCTTAAAGGCGGAGACATGCTGGCTAAAAGTTACTGGGCGCACACCTCTCCGGATGGAGCCACCCCTTGGACGTTTATTAAACAAGCCGGCTACAGCTATATTTATGCCGGAGAAAACTTAGCCAGAGATTTCATGGATACCGGTTCAGTGATAAACGCCTGGATGAATTCACCTTCTCACCGAGACAACGTTTTGTCTTCGCGTTACCGGGATATTGGTATTGCTGTGATTCATGGCAACTTTCAGGGTCAGGATACTACTTTGGTAGTCCAAATGTTTGGCACCACTGCTTCATCGGCAGTGGCTCAGGTTATACCCAAAGCGCCGGTGGTGGCTGAAGCTCAGGCTGAGGTGCTTCAGGAGCCGGAGCCTGTCCAAGAAGTTGAGGTAGCTTCAGAATCATCCCAGGCCAGCGAGTCAGCAGTGGTGATTACGAGTCAACCTAAGGCTTCAGTTTTGGGAAGATTAATTGCCCGTTTGCCCGGTCTTAGCGACTTTACTTTAACTAAGTCAATTTCAATCAGTCTGACTTTAATTCTTTTACTGGCGATTGTGATCGACACTATTTTTATTACCCGGCACCGGATTGTACGCCTGGGCGGCAAGGGCTTGGCTCACATCATCTTTTTAGCTATACTGTTAATCTTGTTACTGGGCATTCAGCCAGGCTTAATTCTTTAATATGAGAAGTTGGTATCGCTACACTGCCCTGGTTTTAATTTTGTCGGCTTTGGGATTGGTGTTTTTAACCCTGCCGATTTGGAGACAGGCGGCGGCAATCAGCTTGGGTCTGACCTATTTCCTCTGGGGTCTAATTGTTCATTATCTTGATAAAAATTTGCACCTTTTGATCGCGGCCGAGTATTTGGTAATCAGTTTATTGGCGGTAATAATTTTGTTATCGTTATCCTTATGAACTTAAAAGCGATTATTGCTGCCGGTGGCAAAGGTACCCGGCTCCAGCCTTTAACTTTTACTTCCAACAAACACTTAATTCCCATCGGCAACAAGCCGCTTTTAAGTTATCCGCTTGAAAACGTCGCCAACGTGGGTATTAAGGATGTGGGCATTATTGTCAATCCCGACACCAAAAAATCGGTGATGGAATTTGTCGGCAACGGTTCAAAATGGGGCTTGAAAGTTACTTACATTGAGCAGGATAAACCTCGGGGTTTGGCTCACGTGGTCCAGATTTCTCAACCATTCTTGGGTAAAAGCCCATTTGTTTATCACTTGGGGGATAATATTTTTTCCGACGGCGGCATCACTAAGCCGGTCGAGCATTTTGTAAAGAGTAAGGCCGATGCGGTCTTGACCGTAGTGGAACATCCGGAAAACTTTCGTCTAGGCGTGCCTTTTTTTGACGGTCACGGCAAGTTGGTAAAAATTGTGGAAAAACCGCAAAATCCGCCCAACAAATTCGGCGTCCCCGGATTGTACATGTTTAATCATCATGTATTTGAAGCCTTTTCCGGTAAAGACAAAATTAAACCGTCAGAACGGGGAGAGTATGAAATTGCCGCTTTATATAACTATATGCTTCAGCACGGCTACAAGGTAGAAGTAGCCGAGTTTAAAGGCGAGTGGCTCGATCCGGGCAAGTTTGATGACAGTTTAGAGGCAAACAGGTTAATGCTTACCAGCCGGATAAAAACCAAGATTGCTGGTAAGGTTGATAAAAACACCAAAGTTTCCGGCAAGGTAGAAATAGGCGTTGGGTCTGTCATTAAAAACAGCCAAATTGTTGGGCCGGTGTCGATTGGTAAAAATGTCACCATTAAAGGTAGTTTTATCGGTCAATTCACCTCGATTGACGATGACTGCGAGATTTTAAACAGCCAAGTCGAAAACAGTATTTTGATGCGCGGTATCCATATTTATGATGTTAAGGGCAGAATTAAAGCCAGCCTGATTGGCAAACATACCAACATTATCGGTGTCAAATCCAACGACCCCAGTTATAGTTTTACCGTGGCTGACCACTGCAAGATTGAACTTTAGGCTAAAATAGCTTATGGCAATGACACCGTTGGCGGAAAAATTGCGGCCGCAAACCCTGAAAGATTTTGTCGGCCAAAAGCATTTGGTGGGTCCGAATAAGCCGGTTAATTTGGCGATTAAGCTTAATCAGCTTCACTCAATGATTTTTTGGGGCCCGCCCGGCTGTGGTAAAACGACACTGGCCCGGATTATTGCCAATAGCCTGGAGGCCCATTTTGTCCATTTGTCAGCCGTATCTTCGGGTAAAAAAGATGTTAAAGTCGTGGTCGAAGACGCCAAAAGTTTATTTGGCCAAAAACGGACAATTTTATTTTTAGACGAGATTCACCGTTTCAACAAAGCCCAGCAGGATTTCTTACTGCCGTATGTTGAAGACGGGACGATCATTTTAATCGGCGCCACCACTGAAAATCCCAGCTTTGAAGTTATCCCTCCGTTACTGTCCCGCTGCCAGGTGTTTGTATTAGCGGAATTAACCGAAAAAGAGCTTCAGCAAATTGTTGTTAAAGGCGCCAAGAATTTGAAAGTAGTCTTGTCCCGATCAGCCCAGGAATTTTTGGTTAATTTTGCCAACGGTGATGCCCGGCAAGCCTTAAATTTGCTGGAAGCTACCCACAGTCTTTATCGGCAAATTACTGTTGATAATTTAAAAGCGGCCCTGCAAAGTAAGCATTTGCGCTACGACAAAGGCGGCGACGAGCACTACAACGTCATTTCCGCCTTTATAAAAAGCCTGCGCGCTTCTGATGTTGACGCCGCTTTGTATTATTTAGCCCGGATGGTGGATTCGGGTGAAGATCCGCTCTTTATCGCCCGTCGTATGGTGGTGTTTGCCAGTGAAGACATCGGCATGGCCCAGCCGACAGCCTTGGTGGTGGCTAACGCCGTTTTCAGGGCTTGTGAAACTATCGGTTATCCGGAATGCCAGGAGAACCTGGCCCAAGGCGTAGTTTATTTAGCCAAAGCCAAAAAAGATCGGTCTGCTTATGATGCTTACATGGCTGCCTTAAGCGATGTCAAAAAGCACGGTAACCTGCCGGTGCCGATGGAAATCAGAAATGCCCCAACTAAATTGATGAAAGACTTAGGTTACAGCAAGGGTTACGATATGTACCCAAAGCATTCTTTTTTACCCGATAAACTTAAAAGTAAAAAATATTTCAAGCAGTAATCGTGCCAACAAAAAATATCACGGCAATCAAAGTTTTAACAGTTAAGGCAAAAGGTGAGCCAAGGTTTGTGGCAGGTAAAGCCTTTAATCAACTAGAAAAAATTACCGGATTAAAGGGCAGAAAAATGTACGGTGTATATTTTAAAGACAAAAATGAGTACTGGGCTTGCACAGCCATAGAGGTTGACGACGATTTAGCTAAAATGGGTTTGGAACAAGAGATTATTCCCGGTGGGCTATATGCCTATTCTATTCTTAAGGGAAAATATAATGAAATTGTCCAACAAGTTGGTGAAACCATGGATCAATTAGTCAAAGAAAACGACAATAGAATTGATTGGAGTAGACCGCCGGTTGAATATTACTTCCGCTTTAATGAATTTATCTTAATGGTGCCAATTAAATCTCTTAATGTAGATAATTCTAATGTACCGATACAATAGAACCAAAAATGTGGAGTAGCTTTTTAGGTTCGTTACCCTATACGGAATATTGTGAGCGGGCAGGAAGCAGTTCTTGGAACGCTGAACCGGTGAATGCGGTGACCAATTTAGCCTTTTTTGTTGCCGCCTGGTTTATTTGGAAATTGTTAGAGAAACACAAAATTACCGATTGGAAATGGCAATTGTTGCCGGTGAGCGTATTTTTAATCGGCATCGGCAGCAGCCTTTATCACACTTTCAGAAGTCCGCTGACAATGTTGGCCGACGCGGTGCCGATTTATTTATTCTTTCTGGTTTACTTTTTCTTGTTTAGCAAAGCTTTCTTAAAGCGGACAAAACGGGCGGTGATGGTGACGGTTTTATTCGCGGCAACGCTTTTGTTGGTGACAATCTATACTCCGCGCGAATTATTAAACGGTTCGATCCGGCACTTTTTTAACGCGGCCACTTTGTTGGGAATGGCAGTGGTGGTGCGGGTAAAATTTGGCCGGAAAGCAAACTTATTCTTTAGCGTTTTTGCGGTTTATTCTTTGGCGATTTTAGGCCGCACAATTGAACCGGCAGTTTGCCAGTTTTTCCCTGTTGGCACCCACTTTAGCTGGCATATTTTAACGGCTGCTTCGGCCTACTTAGCCACCCGAGCACTGCTGACTATTCGTAGAGTATAATAGACTTCATGTTTATCAGTCCGACGTTCGGTAAAAGAAGCCAGGAACAGCTAATTGAAGATATTGTTGACTACGTTAAGGCCCACCCGGAGTCAGCATATCGACTCATCATCGGCAGCGACTCCCACAAGCGCGGCAGCAATGGCGCCAGCTACCTAAAGCTGGTAACAGCGATTGTGATTCACCGGATCGGTTTTGGCGCCCGTTACTTCTGGCAAAGCCAAAACCAGCCCAAGGCCCAGTCTTTAAGAGATAAAATTTACTCTGAAACCTTATTATCTCTAAAAATCGCTCAGGAATTCCTGCCGTCTTTGAATAAAAAGCTTAACGGTAACCACAATTACGAGCTGGAGATCCATATTGACGTTGGCCGTGTCGGCGAAACCAGGGATATGATCAAGGAAGTGGTGGGTATGGTGACAGGAAACGGCTTTACCGCCAAAACTAAACCAGATTCTTATGGAGCGTCAAAGGTAGCTGATAAGCATACTTAGAACATATTATTTACCCTTATGAAAAGGGGGTGAAAACAAGTGAAGAGAACATGGTTAGTGATTTTAGCCATAGTGGCTGTTATGGGCCTATCAACGGTTTCCACCTACAACAGTTTGGTGGGTAAATCGCAAAATATCGAAGGCCAGTGGGCGCAGGTAGAAACTCAATACCAGCGCCGTTTTGACCTGATTCCCAACTTGGTTAACTCAGTTAAAGGCATTTTTACCCAGGAGCAGGAAGTTTTTGGGGCGATTGCCGAAGCCAGGACGCGTTATTCCGGAGCCCAAACAGTGGATGAAAAAGCATCGGCAGCGACCGGGCTTGAGTCAGCTCTAGGGAGATTATTGGTGATAGTGGAAAATTATCCCCAGTTGCAGTCCAATCAGTCAGTTTTAAGCTTAATGGATGAACTGGCCGGAACTGAGAACCGAGTCAGTGTGGAAAGAAGACGTTTTAATGATTTGGTGCGTGACTACAACACCACCATCATGCGTTTTCCTACCAATCTAATGGCTAACGTATTTAACTTTGACCCGCATGCCTATTTTGAGGCAGCTGAAGAAGCCGATACGGCCCCGACAGTTGATCTGCAATGAGGCGGTTTGTCTTAGGATTGCTGGCCGTTTTCGGCGGAGTAATCTTATTGGCAAAAACCAGCCTGGCCGCTGTTTACCCGGCTCCAACAGGCTATGTTAACGATTTTGCCGGAGTAATAAGCCAGGAAGCAGAAAACAGTTTAGAGGAAAGGTTGAGTAGTTTTACAGCTTCCACCAGCAATGAAATCGCGGTGGTAACTTTGAGTTCTTTGGAGGGTGATACGGTTGAGAACGCGGCCGTAAAACTATTTGAAGAATGGGGTATTGGCGATAAGGAAAAAGATAACGGAGTTTTACTGCTGGTAGCGATTGATGACAGGGAACTAAGAATTGAAGTCGGTTACGGATTGGAGCCGGTGTTAACAGACAGTAGGTCTGGCAATATTATCAGAGACCAAATTACCCCATTGTTTAAAGCCGGCAACTATGAGGGCGGGATTATTGCCGGCACCGAGGCAATTATCTCGGTAGTAAGCGGCGATCCGACGGTTTTTGACCAGCCGGAAGTGAGTAATAGTGCCGGAGAAACTTTTGGTATGTTTTGGTTTGGCTTGGTGATGCTGTTTATGTACACCGCTGCGTTTTTAAGCCGTTCTAACCGTTACTGGCCCGGTGGCGTGATCGGTTTAATCTTTGGCGTGATTCTGGGCGGAATATTAATGGGCTTAGGCTTGGGAATTTTGGGTTTATTGTTTGACCTTTGGCTTTCCAAAAATTACAAGGTCAGAAAAGCTAAGGGTCTACCTACAGGCTTTTGGTCTTCAACCGGCGGCTTTTCTTCCTCGGGCTCATCTTTCGGCGGTTTTAGCGGCGGTTCGTCGGGCGGCGGCGGCTCTTCAGGTAGTTGGTAGAGATATGATTAGCCGAGCGCAAAAATTATTATTAAGAAAAAAACTTTCATATAAACAAAGCGCCTTTATTTACGGCTCCTTACTTGGAGATGGTTGCATTAAGATTAACAAAAAACATTTAAACGGTAACGCCTACTTTTCTGCAGGTCAAACAAATAAACAATATTTGGAATTTCAATATTCTTTAATGAAATCTTTTGTCAATGCGCCAGTTTACGACCGAATTGATAGAAGGCCGAATAGGAAAAAGTTCTATTCGTTTCGAACAATATCTCACTCGATTTTTACAAAGATTTATAAGCTAATATATCCGAAGGGGTTAAAAACTGTTTCAAATGATTGGTTGCAAAAACTAACCCCCTTCAGCCTAGCAATTTGGTATATGGACGACGGCAGTATGACACAAAGTAATCATATGATGAGAATTTCTACAGAATCTTTTACGTATAAGGAGAACCAATTGATATCTGAATATTTAATCAAAAAATGGGATATTCATCCAAACATAATAAGGTCTCCTAGAGAAGGAAGGTTTCTTCTAAAATTTCCTTCAGAAGAAAGAAACAAATTTTTCTCTTTAGTTGAAAAACTAATATTGCCATCGATGAAATATAAATTAGACTTTGATTACAAAAATAAGAGTCAAAAACACTGGACTAGCCTTGAAAAAAGATTTTTAAGAGAAAACTATTTGGGGACACGAGTAAATTGGGATAAAATGACAGCAATGCTTAATCATTCAAAATTAGCAATTGGCAAGAAAGCTTCGGTTTTAAGATTTGCCAACAGAAAATAAACATGAAGTTACTAGTAACAGGTGGTTTAGGCTTTATCGGTAGTAACTTTATACTTTATTGGCTTAAACAGCATCCGGAAGATACGATTGTTAATTTTGATGCGGAAACCTATGCAGCTAATCATGACAATCTTAAGTCTGTAGAAAATAATCCTAAATACAAATTTATCAAAGGCGATATTACCGACACTAAAGGGGTTGATGCGGCCATGAACGGAGTCGACACCGTTGTCCACTTTGCCGCCGAATCTCATGTTGACCGATCAATTACCGGTCCTCAAGTGTTTGTAACGACTAACGTCATTGGCACCCAGGTGCTTTTGGATGCCGCTTTAAAGCATCAGGTTAAAAGATTCCACCACATTTCTACTGATGAAGTTTTTGGCTCTCTAGAACTTGATTCCCAAGCCAAATTTTCCGAAACCACGGCTTTTGCCCCCAACAGTCCTTATTCGGCTTCCAAGGCCGGTTCTGACCATTTGGTCCGGGCTTACTGGAAAACCTATGGTTTGCCGGTAACGATTACCAATAGTTCCAACAACTTCGGCCCCTATCAATTTCCGGAAAAATTGATTCCCCTGGTAATTACTAATCTGATTGAGGACAAATTGGTGCCGGTTTACGGAGATGGATTGAATGTCCGCGACTGGCTTTACGTTGACGATCACTGCCGGGCAATTGACTTGGTTTTAGCTAAGGGCAGGGTGGGTGAAACTTACTGCATCGGCGGCTTAACTAAAGACATTAACAACCTAACTATTGTTAAAAAGATTATTCAATTGATGGGCAAGTCTGAAGATCAAATCGAAATGGTCAAAGACAGGCCCGGCCACGACCGGCGTTATGCCCTCGATTGGTCTAAAGCTAAAAAGGAATTAGGCTATCAGCCCGAAGCTGATTTTGACACTTATTTAGCCCAAACGATTGATTGGTACACTAAAAACCAAGACTGGTGGCAGCGGGTTAAATATGGCTCAAGATAAACCAGTAATCATCGGCTCCGGTTTATCCGGCATGATCGGCTCCAGATTCACCCAAGTTTATGCCAATGATTTTACTTTTATGAATCTGGATTTAACTACAGGAGTGGATATCACTGAAGCAAAGCAGGTGGAAACAGCTTTGTCTAAGTACCAAAATGCGACCGTAATTCATTTGGCTGCTTTTACCGACGTCTCCAAAGCCTTTGACCAAAACGGCGATAAAAACGGTTCGGTTTACAAGGTCAATGTGATTGGGACCCAAAATATCGCTAACGCGGCCAAAAAATTCGGTCATTTCCTAATTCATATCTCGACCGACTTTGTTTTTGACGGCGTGAACCCGCCGGAAGGCGGCTACACCGAGACCGATACTCCTAAACCGATTGAATGGTATGGCCAAACCAAGCTTTGGGCAGAGCAAGAGGTGCAAAAGTCCGGCGCCAACCACGTTATTGTCAGAACTGCTTTTCCTTATCGGGCCAAGTTTGCCGGCAAATTAGATTTAATCAGAAATATGCTGGAGAAATTAAAAACCAACTCTTTATACCCGATGTTTACTGATCAAATAATTACTCCGACTTTTATTGATGATTTGTCCGCAGCCTTTAAAACAATTATTGATAAAAAGCCCAACGGCATTTTCCATGCTGTCGGCAGCAGCTCGCTCTCACCTTACGAAATTGCCCAGAAAATCGCCTCCGCGTTTGAGATAAAGGCGGACATTAAATCCGGCAGCTTTAAAGATTTTATGGTCAAAGACCCGCGTCTTCGCCAACAATATTTGAAAATTTCCAACGCCAAGTTAAAACAAGAGTTGGGTGTGTCAATGAAAACTTTAGATGAGGCGCTTAAGATTTTGAAAGATCAGGGCGCCGGAGTTTAGTGCGTTTTTTGGCTTGATCGGTGCGCCATTTGTTAACGGCGGCATGATCGCCGGAAAGTAAAACCTCAGGAACTTTTTTACCTTTATATTCTGCCGGGCGGGTGTATTGGGGATATTCAAGTAATCCGGCTGAGAAGGACTCGTCGGCCGTAGAGGCTTTGTTGCCGACCACGCCCGGGAGTAAGCGGACAATCGTGTCGGTAACAATCATCGCCGGCAGTTCG
>Ga0209431_10000264_pt1 | contig 42129 bp, 57 predicted proteins | sample RifCSP13_3_FD_184021 | JGI IMG/M metagenome (GOLD analysis project Ga0209431, IMG submission 184021) | Soil microbial communities from Rifle, Colorado - Rifle CSP2_sed 13_3 (SPAdes) (version 2) | ecosystem: Environmental > Terrestrial > Deep subsurface > Rock core/Sediment | place: Rifle... | reverse complement strand
TGAGCTTGCTTGGTTCGCTGTCGACGCGATGGAGCCGAGAACGGCCGCCCCGAAGTACAGCTTCAGCGTCTTGGCGTTCGCGTTGTTCGCCGTCGACCCCCAGGCTGTAACCCGCACGCCGCGCCCGTTCGCGTCCATTGCGTTCGCCGGCAGGGTATAGGACATGAGCGTGTCCTCACCAGCACCGACGTTGCCGACAGATGTGACATTCGCGTTGACCGCCCCACCGACACGAGTCGTTCCCGACGAGCTTGCCCCCGCGAGAACATTTATGGTGGCCGCGTTCAGCGTCCCCAGCGTCGTGCCATCCGTCGTAACCTTGAGGATACCGGCGGCGGAGCGGGAGAGGTAGGTGTCCGCGGTGGCATTCGCGTCGTTCGACGTGTTGGTCCACCGGAGCGCGTAGTCTTTGGCGAGGATGAGCGCCGACGAGGTGATTCGTGCGGAATGCGTGCCTTGACCCAGGTTGAAATTGATGAGTTCAGAACCGAACGACAACCCGGTGCCTATCTGACTGGCGCGCGCCAGACTCGGCGCCGTCGCCGTGCCGTCGGGGAGGAGAAGGGGACCGTTTGTGATCGTAAGTTCAGATAAAGTTGTTCCTTGAGTTAGAATGCCGCCCACCGTACCGAGGAATACAAGTATTAGTAAAGCAGTCGAAATGCGAGGATGTTTCATCGAACGACCCCCTCTGACACTAGTAGATTCATGCTTCCAGATGTACTAATACAGTTGACAGCTTGGGCAGAAAACTTATAATCTAACAACAAAGACCCACCACTAGCTCCGATCTTAACCCCCGCGTTCAAAACAGCATCAGCCCCAAACTTAATATAAATATCCTCCGTAGAGTCATTCTGCAAGATTAAGAAATTTCTGTCATTATTTGCGGCTACAACTACAGTAGTCGTAGCAGCGCAAGACACAGTAGTATGAGTGACGACGGCTCTCTGGGCTTCCGCAACCGAGATGGTCGAAAATAGAATTACTATGATCGCGACTAAAACTTTCATCTCAGTCTCCCCCAGAGAAAATCGGTTTGTCTACGGGACCTTTGTAATTACCCCCTGCGATAGCCCCAAACATACCTTTCTGCTTCGTAGAAAGTTGCTCACCACGAATACTCCCGTGACGAAGAATCTTCTTGGCTTTCTTCTTCGTCACGGGAGCCTTTCGTGGCATTTACTTCTTGCCACCCTTGGCCGAGTTCGGTCCAGTGATACGAACCTGTGAGCCTCGGCTGGACTCACCACCCGGCCCGCCAGTGTGAGCCTGAACATCGACTGAGGCGTTCTGGCTTTTCTCCTTCGGGATCGAAAGGCCTTTCCCGTCTGCCGTCGGCACGTTACCTCCCCCTTCGAGGGGCGTCGCCCCCCGCATTGCGATGAAGTCGAGAGTCGTCCGACTCCATCTCGTCCATGTCATCTTTCATAGAGCCGGAGCGCCCCATCGCTTTGATGATGCGCTTCTGCTCATCGCTTGCGTCGTGATACCGCTCGCCATCAGGCATTAGCCCCTCCCTAGGCGATCAGAGCGCCTGTGACTCCCTCGATGAATCCGTGAGTCTCTTCCATGTTGACTTCCATGCCAAGCTCCCCAAGGAACTCGTCCTTCGACGCATCCTCACCGGCCTCCTGCCGCCCCTTGATGAACATCGTGTCATCGACGTAACGCGAGCTTACGTTCTTAGGATCGATGACAAGGCAGTTCCTGCGCCACACAGTATGCTGCGAGAAGAGGGGGTGGTTCTTCATCATCAGAGATCCGAAGGCACTGACGTACTCCACGATCTTCATCCCGTAAGATTCGGTACGTGGAGTCATCTGAAGCGTGCCGTTGCGCTTTGCGAGCGTTGTGATGGCTCGAAGGAAGGTTGAGCCACAGAGAGCAAGCTTCTCGTTGCTACCGTAACGGAAGAGGTCTTCCATGAGGGCGTCGAGAGTGTCCTCATCCAGCGTCCCGTTGACGTTGAAGGAAGTCCCTGTGCCCGTCGAACCCCCCGCCGTGGTTCCCTTGTTCGTCGTGAGGAACGACAGAAGGCCCCCTGTCATTCGCTCTGGGAATCCGTTGTCGCCAGTACCCTCCACGGCCTCTCCCCAGATGAAAGCCTTTTCCATCTCGATGGAGTGAAGCGAGAGGGCTTCGCGACGAGCCTCACGGTAGGGACCTGTGTTGTCCCAACGCAACTTCGTACGTCTCGCGGTACGAGTGAGTGAGAGGCTTGTCCGGAAGATCTCGGTGTAGTTCGACTTCTTCGTAGGAGCGTAGGAACGGCTGGTCGGAGGCTTCGCGCCTTCCGGATTCACGTTACCGATGACGATCAGCCAATCTGCGGTGTTCCACGTAGCTGCGGCCACCGTTCCGTAGGAACGAGAAACCTCAACCTCGGTGTCGCTGGATGGATCGGCGACGACCTTGGCGATCTCGTTCAAGCGCTCGTTCAGGAGAATGGTGCCTTTGACACAGTCCTTGGCGCCGCTCGTCACGGTGATGGTCGTAGCGGCCGCCGCATGGGACCCATTGACTTGAAAGCGTTGGGTTGGGAGTCGCTTTTCCCACCAGTTGTACTCAGGATCGGTCGTGATCTCTGACTTCAGCATGGAGAGGACCGCAGTCAGAGGAGCTTCACCGTTTGGGAAGAGAAGCAAAATTGCTTCTCTCCAATTCTTCGGACGCTCGTCCGACGAGAAGTTACCGGAACCTCGCATTCCAAGTACAGCAGCCATCTAACCCTCCTACTCCCCCGAGAGATGGGAGTCGATTGTATCGTCGAAGTCCTTATGCTGCCCTGAGGCTGGGCGACTTGTTGAACGCCCACCTCCGGTAGAGACAGCTCTGGACCTACCACGGGCCATTGGAGTCACAGTGCCAGGCTTTGAGGCAGGCTCTTTCACCTGTCCCATGTAATCCTCGTAACTGATGCCTCTGAGAGACGAGATGCGACGTCGAGTACGCTCTGCTAGACGATCACGATACTCCTCACGCGAACGAGCTCGTGCGATACGACCTTCACGAATCTCAGCCCCAATCTGACGCTCGACTACGTCGAGGAGGTCCTCCATGCCCTTCAAATCCCCGTAAGAGGAAAAGAAGTCTTCGACTTCTTGGGCTGAGGTGTCGCGCTCTGAGATGTGCTCCGTGATCGCTTTCTGGACGAACGGAGGCATCAGATCCCCAACGACTGTTGTCACCAAGGCGTTGGCGAGGATATTGAGACCGTCCGTGGCATCAGGTGACAGTCCCGCCTTCTCCACCATGTCTGGTGTGAGCTTGACGGGCCAGAGCGAACGGTCCTTTGGCAGCCTGACACCGGGGATGACTTCCTCCAACTCGGAGGGCTCCGGTGTTCGCGACCGCGCCGGTTTACGATACCCCTCGAGCTCCCTCTCTAGGGAGTCGATGCGGGCGAGAGCTTGCTGCACATTTGGGTCGAGAGCCTGACGATCGACAGGTTCCTTGCTAGGAGGCTCTGTCGTAGGCTCGTCTGTAACTACAGTAGGCTCTTCGTGACGAGCTACAGGCTCCTCAGGCTCTTTCTTTTCCGAAATACCAGTTTCGAAATCCTCACCGCTACGCATCATCTCTTGAAATGCGTCCTCGGTGACTTCAATCACACCAGAGGTACGGTCCTTCGGCGGTAGGCCCGTCTTGTCAGCCATGATGCTCCCTCCGCTCACTATGCTCGTCTTCGACGAGTTCACGAGCTCTGTCGTTTAGAAACAGTAGAAAGTTTAGCTCAGCGATCTGACCACGAAGGCGATCTTCCTCTCGTTGTTCCTGCTTCCCATCACAGAGAAGAGTAACGAACATCATGCGACGCTCCTGGATGGCCTTAACGATAGCTTGCCACCAAGGCTGAGCATGGGCGTCTCGCGCGAGTCGATCAAAGCGATCGAGCTGAGCGACATCGACTCGAAACTTACTCTTGAGTTCTTGTTCGTCCAGATCCATTGAAGGCTCCGGCGGGGGTCAGTCCTTCGCGATCCTCACGAACGCCCCTGTTTGGTCGGCCCATTGGTTGAACGCTACCACGAGCCAACATGTTTTGAAGCTGATCACTAGTAACAAGACTTGCGTCAGCACGAACCGCTTGATTCATGAATTCATCGATGTTATGATAACCAGACTGACGCATCATCTCACGAAAGATTCCAACCGGGTCGAAGAACATCGGTAAAATGGGGGAGCGAGACACAGTATCGAAAGCTTTCTGCAGAAGCTCCGCAGCTTTGACACGGTCTTGGGGAAGAACCCCCTCCTCCGCGGGGTAAGAGAAGACACCAGAGATATGATCACGACGAACTTTAAGAAAGCCCTCAACGATTTCCTCAGGAGCAACGCCAAGGTCGGCGGCCGTCTGACCACCGATCTCCATGAATTGTTCCATCGACATGTTTTCTTGGCGAAGAACAGCCATTTGCTCTGTTAGAGGGGCTACGCCTTCACTAGAAAAAAGATCAGCGATGGTCTTCATGCGAGAGGCACCCATCTTGAAGACACCGCCAAGCTCGAAAGCTGTTCGACGTGACGCTGTTATGTTGCCAAACATAGCGTCGGATGCGCCTGTAATACGCATCCAAAGGTCGAGGATCATCTTGGAATCTTCAACATGACCGCGAGTGACATCCACAACGCCAAGTTGTTTCAAAGCGAGGGAGGGATCAGTTCCGTAAGCAAGAGGAAGAAGTCTAATGACTTTGCCTGCTCGAGGATCAAGAAGATCACGAATATCGATACGAGAGGGGTCAACCAACATCATGTCGTTAACAGCTTTGCGAACGTTAGCCATGTGACTGTTGAACAAGAAGGAGATATGACGTGCAAGAGGAGAGGTGATCTCCATGATACCTTGGGACATGAAACCGAGAACATCTGGATAGACTTCCACGATCTCGTAGGGGAATCGTATGAATGGGGAAGGCTCGGCACGGACTATGATCTGCCCATCAATGAGATTAAATACCCACTTCTCTGGACGATCCTCATCACCTAACCCAAACTCTTCGGGAATGATGTCAATGTAAATCTCTTCGTTTACATGCATCTTAGCTTTGCGGGCGTCGCGAAGATCAGTCGTAAAGAACTCGGGGCGTATCCGAGAGCGCTGATTGTCAGAAGACGCAAACTCAGCATCGCGCATAGACCCCGCCGGTGCAGCACGAACTAGCGATGTGTTAAAGAAGAGACCATCAAGTTCCAGCTTCTTCAAATCGTGATAATGAATGAGATCACGTTTACCACAAAACTCACCTTCATGGAAGTTTGACAGAGTCACACGAGGGTCCGGAAACCAACGGCGATTGTCAGCAATGCGCCAACGATTACCTTCAAAAGTTGTGAAGTAGTCTTTACGAAGTTCCATAGTTCCTGGGACAAGAATCTGTTGTCCATCAAGCTCCAAGAAACTAGGAGCTCCTGGTTTCACTACGTTCTTGAGAACTGTACGAGTGCCCCATGTGTTCTCGATGATTCCATAGGAGTAACGAAAGGCGTTCAGAAACCATTGGTAAAGAGTAAAGTAACCTCGATTGCCACGATAGTCATAGTCAAGAGCAACTTCCATGACACGGGATTTTTTCTTTGTCGCAGGGTCAGTTCCCCTAACACGCAAAACGGGTTTGAGGGCTGTGAAAACTTCCATCATGAAAGTGAGCATAGTCTGTGCAGTCGCAAACTGGATAGGAACAATGATTTTCTGAACATCATTTTTGCGAAGGCTTTCTCGGTCTTCGTCGTCGACGGGACGATAGGCTCGATACTCCTCTTCAAGACGATCCCAGGTCTTGTAAGCTTGAGAAATGACACGCTGAGACATATCTAGACGATCACGAAGAAGGCGAGTTAGCTTAATAGCTTTCGCTTCTGTGTAGCGTAAGTCTGGACGAATGACGTCTGGCATCTAGTCGTCGCTCACAGTATCTTCGAGGTCTTTGTTACCTTTAGACACACGAACAGAACTCATGGCCACATCGACAGAGGATTCGTACTTGTCTTTACGAAGACCCGTGACGGAGCCATCGATAACAATACGAACCTTGTCTTTTAGATTGAGAGAATCAACACCAGTGATCTTGAGGGGCATGGAGTGTTCACCACCCCAAGATAGATGAACAGATGGCTTTGACTTCTCCATCATAGGGGCTTCGTGTTTCATCAAATAACTCCGGAGGGGGGCAGAGACCGCCCCTCGAATGGAATAGTCATTACTGAAGCCTCAAGTTTTGAGCAAGCATACTCAACTGCGTTCGCGATGTGAGAAAACTTATTCTTAAGAGGAGTTGGCTTGTAGTCACCACCAACTCCCATCGCAGCCTTCGGATAGCAGTATCCACCACCCATCGCTTCGCGAATAACAGAGCATCGCTCGTGAACACGCCAACGAGAGATGATCTTGTCTTCCTGGGTAGAGCGATAATGCTGAGCCATCAAGTCATTAACTGCTTTACGGCGATCAGCAAAGCTGACTGCCCCAGGTAGAGGTGGCATCCCATGTTTGCGCATCTCGTCTGCGAAGCAGGATCTTGTTCGGTTGTCTTGAGTAAAGACTGAGGGGTCAGCGACATGAAGAGAGAATCCACCACTTATCTTGAACCACTCAAGAGCTAAACGGGCTCTAACCACCTCGATGAAATCGACACCATCACCATCATCAACGAAGTACTCGTCGATGAAGGTAATGGCGCGGTACTGAGGGAAAGCAAGACCAAGAGCCCAGGCAAGATTCACATCGTTAGGGCCCGCATCCCATCCAGAGATTAAACGACAACGACCCTTGGCAAAAATTGCCCCACGAGCCATATGAATGTCTTCGTCATAGTCATCGTACACAGGCTTCCCATCGTAAACAACCCATTTCTTTCCGTACTCTCGTTCGAATTCTGCTTTGGGAATGCCTTGGCGAGCTTGAAGAAGCCACTCAGAAGATCGCTTTCCAGGGTGAGCTACGTTCTCAAGGTCTACTATCTTAAAACCATTTTTAGGGTTGCGCCAAGCGGTCACACCCTGCATGACCTCAGTCTTAGAGACTGTGATCAGAAGATCACCTACTAACTGTTCAGCGGCTGAACGCCCCGTGGCTACCTCTGTCACGCTACTGCCTCATCGATAGTATCTTCAACGATGTCTCGAAAGAACCCCGGCCATCGCGTGGAGACTAGACAAACCTTGCCCCCACCCTCTAGGGTGGGCTTCAAGCCAGAGAAAGTTTGACGACAGTGAGGCCAGAAAGCCATCTCATCACAAAAGACACGAGAGCAGGTATATTGACGAAGCTGATCAGGCCCCTGAGCCACACCCTTAATCTCACTGTCAATTTCTTCTGACTTGAAAGAAGTGTACTTGTAAGCAAATGAGGGCTTCATAGGGAGGAACTTCTCAGGAATGTTATCATAGATAAATTTACAGCGCCGAACAAGCTCATCTGAGTCTTCCTCTTTCTTAGAAACGAGGGCGTTAAAGCGCCCCTCGAAAAACATAGCATCCCAAAGGAGAATCCCACAGCCAGTCCATGTGATAATAAGACGCCTGTTCTTCACAAGACCAAGAAGGGCCTCTTCTATCATCGTAGGAATGAGCCATTGAAGATAGGGATAGTGTACAGGATATTTCTTAACCGGCTGAGCACGATCGGCTTGGTCAAGGGTATAAACACAGTCTCCAAAGAACTTCACAGGCTGACTTCTGTACAAGGCGAGTTGTTGAACTTCGTAGGGGATCTTTGGGATCATGTTTTGACCCAGGAGCTTTGATACACTTGGCAGAAAGGAGTACCTACACCTTCTGCGTCCCAAGCCTTGCGACCGAACTTTGAGACAGCACGCTCACGCCACCATGCCATTGGACTGAAACGTCCAAATGGGCTCATTGTTTTGATACGCTCACCAAACCAATGATTTGCCTCTTCAAAGAGAATCGGGACACCAAAGAGTGTTTGATGAGTTCTAAAATGAATGTCATGTTCATAACACGCATCAACATAGAAATCAGGAACCATGGTACACCCATCAGAGTTAAGTTCATCAGCACGCTTCCTGATTAGCTCTCTATAGATGGGAGTCCACGTAGGAAGCTGTATCACTTAATCATACCATGTTGTATCGCCATCTTCCCACCCTTAAAGATCACAGTGGAGCCTGGTTCATTAGTACGACAATATGTGGCATTGCCGTAGAGCATGGCGCTCAAATGCACACAAGCTGATGCCTTGTCCTGAGCCATTTGTTTGATGATTTGATCGGCACCAGCACATTCGGAAAGAAGTAGGATGAAAGCAAGAGCAAGTCTCATGCTAGCTCCTCTTCGATGGGAGTCGGAGCCATGACATCGATGACTTGTACAACCTTTGCCTCTTTCAAAGCATCCGCGACATCATCGAGTCTTCGTAGAACATCGCGAATGCTCCCACCACGCTCATCCTCATCACCTTTGTCAAAGATGATTCGATCCATAGCGTGGGCTGCGATCTTTGATCGAAGTTTCACATCCATCTTAGGATCACGCATAAGGTTGCGCTGAAGGACAAAGGCTTCACGACCAAAGCCGTTCAGCTCCGCAACCATCCGTGCCTTTAACGGAACGTTAGTGAGCTTCTCCTCCGCCGCATCACGTAGGCGAGCAAGCTCAGCTAGTGCCAAGGGGGAACGGAGGACGCACCCCACCGCAGCGGGAGACATGCCTACGGTCGACCCGATCATCTTGTGGGTGAGGCCCTGGAAAGCCAGACGAATGACCTCATGATGTCGAGTCCGAAGTGTCTTGATCTCATGATGCGACGCACCCGCCATAGCATAGCTAGTATGACACAGGTGTGTGGAAAAAGCAATAACAAAATTTGGCAGTAGCTACGGGGAGTTACATATAGTGTCACGCCCTACGACAAGGGCGCCGCCCTACGAGTAGAGTGACAGAACGCCCCCCACCGTGTCGTTAACAAGAGACGACACACTACTAGAACGAAAAATCGTAAAAAATTTGGAGAAATGGGGGGCCTACCTAGGGATACCCCTACCCCTAGTGGTCGTTCACACAAACTACACCATAGGTAGGGGTATAATGTCATGACAATAAGACTGGGGCGTCAGCGCCTCACTCGACCCCTAGCCGTAGTAGTGGGGCATGAGGGCCATACTAGCGGTAGTAGTCGGGGCGATAGTGCCCCATTGTAAGGATGTCATGACATACTTGGGGTAGTAGGGCGCAGGGCAAAGTCTACCATATGTGGTATGGTACACGACGGCATGGTGCCTGCATCTGTAAAGGGCAGGCAAGCGGGGCAGCGCACCCCGCGAGCTAGGCTGGGGGCAGCGCACTTCCAGCCTTGACAATTGGGCCTGGGGTATGGTACACTGCCCCTAGTGGCCTAAGTGGTAAAACCCTAACCGTATCGGAGGAGTCATGGCAGAGAAGACGTTGAAAGACCTAGGCAACGGATTCATCGAAGTCGTCACGTCGGTCAAGGATGGCGAGAAGACGGTCCCCTTGAAGTACCAGGTCCCCAAAGGGTACAAGGAGCTGTTCGCGTGGGCAGTGTCGTTGCCTGCCACGAACGAGGCGGCAGGCAAGACTGACGGGAAACAGAATCCCTCTCAGGAGTGGATCTACGATCGCTACTGCTACGCGGCCGATCTGAAGGAGCGAGCGAACGTGCGGGAGTCTGTGGCCGCGGAGTCGACGACGGTCATGGTGGGCGGCAAGCCATTCGACCTACTGTCCCTCAGCGACCTCAAGGCCGTTCAGGCCGTCAATGCCAACTTCCTGTGGTCGGCAACGACGGGCAAAGAGACCGCCAAGGCGGCAATCGTGGCGCGGCGCAAGCTGATCGAGGCAGGGCGCGCCGTGGAAGGGGATGGCGGGATGCTCAAGGTGGCGAAGAAGTAGCCACGCCCACCGAGCAAGAGAGCCCCAGGGGACCGCAAACCCTGGGGTTTTTCTTTTTTCTATAGCTCTAAAAGGGATAACGTCAAGCTGTCAAGACAACTTCTCGAGTTGTCTTTACAACTGTTCAGCAGGTGAACACCCGCCACGCTCTCTAAGATGTCACTCTATGAAAAATGGCGAAAGGCCCTGGGCCGAATGGCACAAATGGTTGAAGTGATAAAGATGGCATATAGCAAAAAAGCTTAATGAAAACGCGCACTTACCATTAGGTTTGTCAAACGGCTAGCGGGCAGAAACTGTATTATCTAGTTGTGTGTGTGTAGTGTGTGTGTGGGTGTCGTCAGGAGAGACCCGACACCTTCCCGCTTTCGCCCGCCCGCCGCGTTCGCGCCCTAACGCTAAATACGCGGTTTTAAAGGGGTAAATGCCCCTTGCAAAGCTTAAGAGCTTATGCTAGAATGGGATTCGTGGGGCGTTACGTAAATCCTTGGCAGCGCGCTCGCGACTTTGTCGCACTCCTCCTTGCAAGGGACGGGTCTCTCTGCGGCATCTGTAGTAAAGAGCTTGGAGACGACATTGAGATAGATCACATTAAACCTTTTGCGGTGGGGGGCTCTGACAATATTGAAAACCTTCAACTCGCCCACTTTAAGTGTAACAAAGCAAAAGGCGCAACAGTTACTAAGTCTGCAAAGTGTACTAGATGTGGTGGGCGCTTGAACACCTTAGTGGGAGTCTTATGTAGAAAGTGTAGAGACTATGCACGGCATCCATGGTCCAACTATCGTCTCTAGCTCAGAGCAGGGTCAGGCAAGGCCCCGAGGCAAGGCACCACCCCTCGCCCTGTCATGACAATATCGGTGGGGCACTACATGCAGGTGGTTTGTCGTTTTTCTTACTATGGGTAGTGATGAGGCTACCACTATGGGTAGTGGTAGTAAGTGATTAGTACCACTACATCTTGTGGTTGACATAGGCGGGGGCGTGTGGTACGCTGATAGAATGATAGAAAAAGTCGGAAAGGGGAAGAGGGAATGAAAATAGCTTGTTCCTGCGACTCCGCAAAGCATTTTGACTCCCCAGCCGAGTGGGCTCAGCACTATAATTTAAACAAACCCTCTGACACTCACGGTCGCATGGTCTACGCTAGGAATCACACATCCATAATAGTACCTCTGTCAAACCCTGTCGCTCCCAGCGTTCAGCGGGTGAACACTCTTGACCCTCTCCAGCGAATTCGTGAAATCTCCCGTCGTGTGGAAGCCATGTACGGGCAGATTTTAGAGCTTGAGGAAGAGCGAATCAAACTCATGAGAACCCTGGAGCCTATCGCACCTAAGGCTCCCATCGAGTGGATGCGTGGCGATGGTGGGACATGTAAAGAGTGTGGTCGCAAGACCACATGGAAGCTTCGTGGCGCCTACCATTGTCACGGAGAGTGCTCTCGGCGTCAGCCAGGCGAAGTCGTAGCCTCAGAGCTAGAGGCGGAGCTTCGTAAGATCATGGAGGGCTAGTCATGCGTATGGCCAAAGAAAGCCCACCTTGCGACTACTGCGACAGCGAACCCTGTTCCTGTCTCTTCTGTGAGTATTGTGGATGGGATGGTTTCAGTTCTCAGGGACGTTGGATAGATGCCTCTGAGAGAGACTTTGTCATGTCAGATGGCGACCGAATCTGTCGTACGTGCGCAGGACTAGAGTGAACTCTTATCGCGTCGTCTGTCTACTTCACCCCGGTGACTCTCACGAGCCCCATGTGCTCATCTCTTTTCAGTGTATTGACAACGATGCCGCTTTGGTAAAAGCCCGCGAGTATCTCGGCTCTTCAAGTCATGTTCTCATAGAGACTCGAGAAGGCCCTGACGAACCCTGGTATCCATGTCACGAAATCTATCAGACTACCCGAACCTTCATACCTCCACCGAAAAAGAAAGCTGTAGAACCACCTCCACCTCCACCGACTCCCACCTATCAGAAAGTACAGCGTTCTGTCAAACCTCCGGTGGGGACTATACCTCTCCCCGAGGGTAAGGTACTCGCAACTCAGTGCCCCACATTTCTTGAGATAGGATCTTGCTCCGAGCACAAGGCTCATGTTCTTGAATTCCAAGAGGGAGCTGTCTACGAGATGTATGGGATGGATAACGTCCTCTTGGGCGATGAGATGGGCCTTGGCAAGACCATCGAGGGAATTCTACTCGCAAACCTTATGGACCTTTGGAAGAATGGTCGAGTTCTCGTCGTTTGTCCCAACTCTTTACGTCTCAATTGGCTTCGTGAAATTAAAGAGTGGGCCGTCGGTATTCCAGAAGACATCGATCAAAACGATGTCTTCTGTATTACTCAGCTTTGGATTCCTGGCATCTCTACCTTCACTATAGCCTCATACGAGGGGGTTCGTAAGTGGGGACCTCTTCTGCAAAACGAACCCTGGGATCTTCTCATAGTCGACGAGGCTCACTATTGCAAGACACCATCGGCTCAGCGTACTCAGGCAACATTCGGGCTTAACGCCAAGAAAATCGTCTTTGCGACAGGCACTCCCATCCTTAATTTCCCATTTGAACTTTACCCACTTGTGAATCGACTCGACTCAGAAGTATGGGACAACTTTCCATACTATGAGAATCGTTATTGTTACGGTGAAGATAAGAAGTATGGCCGCAATCTCGACGAGCTTCAAGCGAAGCTTCGTGGAGAGTGGTCATACCCTAAGTGGTACGAAGGACGCAAAGGGCACTGGTCGGCGCCTCATCGAGGGGCGTTCGAAATGGACGAAGTCCCCAAGCTCATGATTCGACGTCTCAAACAAGACGTACTCGACATGCTCCCCGCGAAGCGGCGTCAAGTTATCGAGATCCCCGCTGAGGGGAAGCTAGCCGAGTTGGTCAAGATGGAGCAGGTGTTGTATGCGGGGGCCGAAGGAAAAGGGGCTTACACGGAGATTCTTCAAGCTCTCGACATCCTTAAAGACGGTGGAGAGAGTGATGAGTCATTCGCTGAAGTTCTCATGGCCCTTACAGTGGGGCGAGCCTACCTTTTCCAAGAGATTTCCCGTATTCGCCACCAGCTAGCTCTAGCCAAGGTGCCCACCGTCATAGAGCATCTAGAGAATGTTCTTGAGAACAAAGATAAGGTGGTAGTGTTCTGTCATCACAAAGACGTGGCTAGGGCTCTGGTAGCTGGTGGTAACACGATCCTTTCAAAGCTCAACGGTGGGGTAGGCTATACCGTCATCGACACAGGTAACGAGAATCCCCAGGAACGAGAGGATGCTGTACAGAAGTTTCAGAAGGATGACAACTGTCGAGTATTCGTAGGTACGATGAAAGTGGCAGGAATGGGGATTACCCTTACTGCGTCTCATCACATGATTTTTGCCGAGATGGACTGGACACCCTCTGTGCTCACACAAGCGGAGGACCGTTGTCACCGTATTGGTCAAGAGTACTCCCTTCTGGTGCAACATCTCGTTGTCGACGGTAGCATGGATGCATTCATGAGCCATAAAATCATCAGGAAGCAAAAGAGCATCTCTAAGGCGTTGAACAAGACAAGAGTTAAGGGAGACTGGAAATGAACGTCAAAGAAAGTAAGATTATTGAGCTCAGAATCTCCACAAAAGAGCTGCTCGAAATGCTCGGCTACTGGACGGGAGTCGAGAAGATCACCTTCGCTGACACCTATAACTACCCCGAAGTCGGCCTAGAGAAAGGAATAGTCATAAGGATCTCGACGTGAAAATCACTTTCCGGGTCCTCGATGGCGACAACGAGCTCGTCTCTCAGATAGAGACCGAGCTATCTCGTACCTATCTACTCTCTGTCGCCTTCGATGCTATCGATGAGGGAAAACCCACCGAGGGTCCGGAGTGGTTTAACTATGTTCGTGAAGCAGTCGTAGTAGACCACATTCTCGATTGCAAAGTTTATTTGGGTCACTTTACGTGGACTGAGACGGAACGAGAACTTTTGAATAATCACAGCCCTGTTAACGGTGGGGCGCCGTCATGGCTTCAACAAGCTCTAGAAGAAGATCCTCTGACAGAAGCGGAGCTCGCCGAAGTCGATCGTGTCATTCAACTCATTAGTAGTTATCAAGGTGAAGTATGAATGACGATCTGGTCCCTATCACCATCTACTGCTACGATCGTAAGTTTCATGGACCCTCCGGCCTCATGATCGAAGTCGTCTACGTCGAGAAGAACACCGAGGAGACATGGATCGATAGAATCAATAATGGAGAAGGTTTGAAAACTGATGCTTGTCCTGTTCACGGTTTTGAATTCATCACAGCAAGACCTGGAGATGGCTGGACAGAAGAGAACAAAGCTCTAGGAGAATACCTGTGAGGCACACAACCATCAAATTTCAACGAGTCGTAGACCCCACTACTCTTTGGCTCACAGATGATAAGGGGGATATCAGAGAGTACAAACGTCTGGATAGAGGTAATCTTGCCCCCAATGTAACCTACACCCTTCTAGTAAGAGACGAGGATTCTATTTGCCAAATCGTTGGGATTCATCAGAAGGCGATCGATAGTCTCGCGACCAACGAGGCCGCGAGGAAAGTCGTCGCCGACCTACAGAAAATAAAGATCGCGGTGGGGCCGGTCATAGGTCGTATCAAGAAGCACTGGCCCGAATCATCAAAGTGGTATCAGCAAGCAATAGATATCTACGAGAGAGCTAAGGCGTTACAAGACGAAATAGGGAGACTACGATGATAATTGAGGATCTAAACTCCAGAGTCTTAGACTTGCATCGCTATGCTTATCCAAGTGAAATAGAGGAGATCGATTTTCCAAAGGTGTTTCATGCCGACTACCTTCTGGTTCGTATGCTAGGAACACAAGAACATTTCTATATTGTCGAAATAGGAGAGATAGCTCCTCTTATCTGTCACGGGTGGCTAGCATGACCTTCACGATAACTCCGGGGGTTTCTCGCCTCTTCGCTGTTCGTGAAGACACTGTCATTCGTTCTCATCACGACACTGAGCTAGACGCTCAGTTAGCCATACAATCATATGAGAATGAGGATAGATTTCGTGACCTAGTTTGGTCAAAACTCGCAGAGCTCTATAATGAAGGTCATCGATGGCCTTTAGCTTCTAGTACCATGCTGGCAGTATTCCAAAATACTATGGAGGAACTAAGAGATGCGTTGGCTCGACAGCTCGGAAGTTAATTCTATCGTGAAGGAGGTTATTAGAGCGATAGCATATCTGATCATGTTCAGTGTCCTAGCAGCGAACATCATCCTACTAGGAGGTTAAGATGTTTTACCGCGTGGGCGGAGACCTGTTTCACGATGTATGTCTGACCGAGGCTCTCAAGGAAGGTGCCGTCGAAGTCGATCAGAGCAACATCGAGCCGGACGACATCTGTGGGGCCTGCGACGAGTTCTTGGTGGATTCGGCGGGCGAGATGCCGGGAGTCGAGGACAGCGAGAAAGAGGAAGAGGAAGAGGAAGAAGCCAACCCCACCGTCGCAGAGGCGGGGGAGGGAGACCTTCTCGGATAGATGTTACAGGAGGATAGACGCGGCAAAGTGGAAGCTGAGGTCAATTGTGTGAACGATCCTAGGTCGAACACGCAAGAGGCACAGCTGAAGTCACAGGCAAAGGATGGTAGTCATGACGATGACCACCTACCTTTTCTGGAGTCGACGTCACCGACGGCCGTGGAACGCACCGAAAGGGTCGATGAAATCCCTTCTGTGGAGAGTGGGGAGCCTCAAAACTCCCCACTCTTTATCCATTTCACTATTATACTCAAGACTTCTCTTGGGTATTTAGTGGGGCGTATCGAGGTCAATGGTTTCAACCTTGGTACGCTAGTCATGGCGCCCACCGAGTGGGCCGAATTTATTTTGACATACATGTTGGGTGCTAGGATAACGTCAGGCAAGGTCCTTTTGGAGTTTCTCAATGAGACTAGTTGGAGTGATTTGAAAAAAGACGATGGATAGAGTGATTACAGTTAGTTTGAGTGTTTACGGTCCTGGTAGAGTTGGAAAGTCTACCATGATTCGAGACATCGAAAGATTTCTCGAAGAGAGATACACGCTTATCGTTAGTCAACAAACGTTTTCTAAGACTGGTGAGCACTGGAGGGGGAGGCTAAAGAGAAAATGAGAAAGCAATTCGATCTCGACTCATTCGAGAAACATGGATTAGTTCTGCTAAAGGGTCTTAAGACTAGTGGGTGTAAGTGTGGAGGGCTTCCACCAGAGGAAGCCGGCTCATGCATCTCATGTGTCGTTCACGACAACTTTCGTACATGGTTTCGTAGGTCGATCAATAGACTCAAAAAAGGAAAACTCTCATGACATTCTTTATCGTACTCGCACTTCTCGGACTAGGCGGATTCCTCCTTCTCTTTGTGCTTAGCATCTCGTTCGATGCAATAGACAAATTTCTAGGATACAAAGGCGCTAACAAAGACACAGGCGCTAACGAAGACAATATCTATCGATTCTAGTGCCCAGACCAGAACACGGCTATAAAAGCGTCATCATAGCTATTCACATTCGACGTGGTGGCCCCTTTGCTATGTGGGAGCTATCCCAAGTTACAAAGCTGTCCAATGCCACAATTGCGAGAATACTTGCTCGCTTGCGAGAAATGCGCTATCTTGTAAAAGCCCAGCGAGGTTTTAGTAATAGAATCTGGCGTACTAGCTTACGATGGCCTTCTAGAGGATGCTCCAAGGTCATAAAAGACTACGAACTTTGGCGACAGGTCACAAAGTGAAGGAAAAGAGTGTTCAGCGAGTGAACAGCAAACCAGAGGTTTGTGGATGTGTACCATGTCCACACGATCCTCGTGCTCTTGAAGTTGGCATGTATCACTGTCCTGAGTGTGGTGAAATGGTCTTAGGAAGATATGGACATCCTCAACATACCCCCGACTGTCCAAAATACGCGAGGTTTCCTGATGAATAAAGTGGATCTGACGCCTGAGGGAATGCGGGCGCGGGCGGCGCTGGCGACGGCGCTGCTCTCCGTGCGCGAGGCTCCGGGGCGCCCGAGCATCCTGATTACGCGATCGGATGCTGAGGATCTCGCCCGCGTCGCCCTCGCGTTCGCCCGGGCGCAGGTGCCGAGTGTGGAAGAACTGGCTCGGCTGGCGTCTGGGTGCGATCCAACGATGTGGCCGAAGGCCGTTAACCATCACGACGCATGGACGGAGGCTTTCCGTCGGAGGGCTCGTTCTATCCGTGCGGAGATGCTCAGGCGGCTGGGCGGGGAGAAGGGGTGACACATCCCCTTGAAGACACAACACACTCAAAACCCTGACACTCACCAACCAACATAAACCTTGACATTCCACTAATGTTATGTTACACTAGCTTCAACAATGACAGAGACATTTAACCTGAATGTGGAGATTAGGGACTTGCCAATAGAAGCTAACAAAGTTTTAGACATCATAGCTCGCCTTCGTGGTATTCGTAAGCGTGATGTCATTAGGCAAGCTCTAGTCGAATTCGCTGATCGGCATCAAAAAGAATTTCTACATCTTTTAAAGGAGTCACGTCGTTGAAGCCGCTAGCAGAGATGTCTAACGAAGAGATTCTCATTGAGATTGCAGAGCTTCGATCTCGGCGGGCGCAGGCACGCGAAAGTGCTATGATTCGTAGAGCCCCCGTCGCTAAGAAGAAGGACAGCCCAGCTCTCGAAGACATGAGCGAGATTCTTGGAGACATCCTCAAGGACGACGATGGCGACGGAACAGAAGGTCTTGTTTAAGGCTCTACAAGAAAATGCGACGGTCACATATTTTGTGACGGAGTTTCTCTGTCATTCTACCTGCGAGTGGGCTTCTGTGCCCGTTCGTATGACTGTGGTAGAATTTCTATTACATCATCATATTGACAAAGGCGAACTTCACGGTTGTGTTCAGCATAACCTTGCTTTCGGATTTTCTCACAACTGATGCTTCCTACGATCTCTCCCATAGTTGAAACTGAAGACTGTTTCTATGTTGACTACAGTATTCTTTCGACCTTTCGTATGTGTAAGGAAAAAGCCCGCCTCTCCTATCGAGAACATCACGATTCTAGAAAGACCAAGTCATCCCTCGACTTTGGAGCCGCATGGCACGAAGCTATGGCTGAGCTTTATAGAGCTAAAGTAAACACAACAGACTTAGATGAGCTTAAAAAGGCTGCAATGGGGGGGTTTATAAAGGAAGTAAAAGACAGAGGAGGCTCTCTTCCCATTAGCAGCTCCTCCGAAGAGCACCGCTCTATTGATCGTGGCCTCGCCCTTGTCGAATGCTACATAGAGAAGTACAAGAATGAACCCTTTACAAATATCATTCGCCCTGATGATGGCAAACCATATGTGGAGATAGGCTTTGCCATCTTCTTGATGGAATGGGGCGGCAAACCAGTCATGTTCGTAGGGCGCATCGATCGTATTATGAAATCACGTCTCACTGGTCTTCCTATGATCATAGAGACAAAGACTACTACACAGGGTCTCACCAACTTTGTGAAACAAGTTCGTCCTAATCATCAAATCACCGGCTATCATATGGTCACAGCCGAGCTTCTACAGATGGACATTCGAGAAACTTTGTGGGATTGCGTCTTCGTCAGCAAGAGACAACCCAACCCTAAGAATGGACGGTGGGGCCTACTAGGCGTAGATCCCAAAGAAGACTTCGCTCGCCAACCTACACGCAGGTCTGCAACCGACATTAAGGAATTCATCAAGGATCTAAACTTTGATGTTGTTGACTATCTTAAAATGTGTGATTCAAAGATGGAGCGATGGCCTCGTAATGCTCCGACAGCTTGCCACATGTTTGGTGGATGCCTATTTCGTGACGTTTGTAATACGAACCTAAACCCAAATATACTCAAAACAAATTTCATAATCAGAAAGTGGGAACCTTGGAAGGGTATCACAGTTCCGAAAGACGAGGGGAAATAGTGCTTAAGCCACCAACTTCCGTAGTCGGAGTGTGTAGTCATGTTCAGGGGGCGGGAGCCCCCAAACACAACCATATCAAGTGTGGTTGTCCGACGTGTGAGATGTCTCTCAAAGCTTTCTACCGTTGTGTCATCTCGAATAGGTATCTAGAGCTGTTCGAAATCACAGGAGTGGTTGGGAATCTCGATGTAATTTCTGTTGGTAAGGAGCCTGACAATGCGATCCTGCATCCTGATGGGACCCCCAGGAAGTGGCAAGACGACAATGTACGTAAAGACAGCTCCACGTCGCCCACTCCTCGTAATCGACGCCGACCGAAAGCTTCGCTCCCTCCCCTTCGTCGTCCCCCTAATCGAGAAAGGTGACATCTTCTGTTGGGAGCTTGACGAAGCTCTAGTCGAAGAGAAGTTGAGTCTTCGGCTCAAGAGATTCGTTGCGAACGAAAAGCCCTTAAAGGAGCCAAAAGGTTGGCTCAAATTTGCTCAATTTGCAGAAGACTTAGAGTCAAAGCCCGAAGCTAAGGAAGCTGGAACTATCGTAATAGACTCTCTAACCCTTGCTTTTGCTCACGCCTTACGTCTAATCACCTATTGGGATGACAAAGGTTCAGCAACTCTGTCTCCAAGAAATTGGGCTGGATATCTAACTATGTGTCAGGAAACAATCTCTGAGTTCATTGATTATTCTACGAGACAAGACAAAGACTTAATCTTCACAGTCCACGAAAAAGTTGGTGAGATTCCTACTGATACTGGTAAGGTCATTAAGAGAAAGGGGGATGGTGGTATCATCGAGCGAGAATACATCGGTACGATGAACGTGAAAGTTGTTCCATCTATCATGGGACATTTTGCTTACGAGCTAGCAGCATATGTTCAAGAGTTTTATGCTTTGAACGTCGTTCTCGACAAAGACAGAAAACCGAAATGGGTCTGTCGGGTTATGCCTGACGGTAGTAGAGACTTGAGAACATCATATGATACAAAAGGTGAGGTTGAGGTTGAGCCAGACTTTAGGAAGATTTGGAAATGACTCGTCGAACTCTCCCGCGTTACGAAGTAGATAACAGACATCTAGAGGAGTTACTCACAGAGCGAGATGCTGAGGTGGAGGCTTTACGACGTGAACTAAATAGACTAAGAGCTCTGAGAGGCTCACAAAGCCTCCAGTCGCCGGTAACCCCGGCATGAAAGGAGAGCAACATGCGCCTACCTGTCTCGATGGGGGATCTCCCCACATCTCGCGAGCCTTGGGACGAGGACATCACCTACTCTGGCATCATCAGAGACATCAAACCGTCAGCCTCTCCTGACAAGAACGGTAACATGTTCTTCGGGATCAAGGTGGAGGTGACAGAACCAGAGGATCGGCGAGGCCAGAAGGTCACCGACAACTACATCCCGGTTCCGCCGGAGGTCGAGGGATCATCGACCGACTCGGAGCGCCGAGCGGCAATGGACGTGGGGGTTCGCCTGGGACGTCTCGCCGCCGCCGCGAAGATCAACACCGACGACACGGATGATCTCCTGGGTGCGGAGATCCAATTCACCGTCAAGAACGAGGAGTATCCGGAGGGCTCGGGTCAGCAGATGCCCAAGGTCCTGGACTACATGATCTAGAATCATGAAGTATCGATGGGCGCCATGCAAGGGTATCGACAACCTAGCGCCCTTTGAGCCAACGAACCACAAAGGTCGCTCGCAAATTAAGGTGGCGAAAGCCACAATGCAAGCGACGAGGAGGTCCTGGTTATGAGACAGGGCCTCCTCACTTACAAGGGGGAGCGATGAAGCTTTACGTGGGAAATATCAATTACAATGCGTCAGCAGAGGATCTTCGCGAGTTGTTTGGTACTGTTGGCACAGTCGTCGAGACTCTCATTATCACAGACAGAGAGACGGGGCAAAGCAAAGGCTTCGGTTTCGTGACAATGGCAGACCCCGCCGAAGCCAACGCAGCTATCAACAAATTTCATGGTTACGAGTTTCAGCGACGAAGACTTGTAGTCGAGGAAGCTAAAGCTCAGACAAAGCGATAGTCCTCTAAAGGAGAGATTCGATGGAGGACTACATAGAAGTTCCGATCGATCAAATCATTGTCAAAGATGATGATCGACAACGAAAAGAGTTGGAAGATGGTAAGATCAGTGGAGCCACCATCGCGGAGCTCGCAGAGAGTATCAAGCTTCGTGGCCTTATTAATCCTATCGTCATCTATCGCGACAATACTCTCGCTACTGGCCGTCGTCGTATTGAGGCTTTCAAGCTTCTTGGGCGATCTACTATCCCTACTCGGATCTTTGAAACGCTCCCTCTTCTGGAAAGAAAAGAGCTAGAGTTTGACGAGAATCACAAAAGAAAACAACTGACATGGCAAGAAGAAGTCCAAGCCATTCAAGAGATTCATTCACTTCGCGAAGTTTCTGCCAAAGAGAGTGGGGAGGAGTGGAGTACTCGTAAAACAGCAGAAGCTCTGGGCCTCTCTGTCGGTAAAGTCTCTGAAGACCTCATGCTCGCCAACTTCACTTCTAATGAAAGAGTCGTAGGTCGTCCGTCACGGCGGGGAGCCATCACTACAGCTAAAAGAGAGCGAGAGCTAGAACTTCTCAGAGAGTTGGCAAAACGACGATCTCAAGAACTTGGAATAACGCCAGCTGAAAATTCTACCACCTTTGGGAGTGGTATTATTCATAATGCCGACTGTCGAGATATTCTCAAGACTATGGAGCCTGACTCTGTGGACTTAATTTTCATGGACCCACCCTGGGCCATTGATTTTGAACACTCATCACAATGGACATCGAAGTGGGTCGCATCTTACGATGATACAGTAGGTCATGTTCGCCCTATGTTGTTAGAAGTTTTCCCTCTTTTGTTTAAAGTCATGAAGCCTGCTTCGCATTTCTACTGTTTCTTTCCCGCTCAAGAGTTAGAATGGTGGATAACTCAATTAACAAAGGTGGGGTTTCATGTCCGACAAAGACCGCTCATATGGTTCAAGACCGGACAGCCAAGTATCTCCGATCCCTACTCCACGTTCCTATCTACCTACGAGACTTTCATCTGGGGAGCCAAGCCTGACCCAGATGGAGTCCGTCGACTACTTAGTCGAGCAACTCCTGAAGGACTTGGAATCTCTAGACAACCAGGTCTCTGGCACGAAAACGAGAAACCTGTTGAACTTGTCGAAACCTATATTGAAGCTTCATCTGTCGTCAACGAGATTGTTTTTGACCCATTTAGTGGTGGAGGGTCAACTTTGGTTGCGGCTTTCAACACTGGACGATATTTTATCGGCGTTGAGGGTGATCCGGGAAATTATGAAAAGATTAGAAGAAGATTAACGGAGCTAGAAACGTCCAAGGAGGTAATAGAAGAATGAGTCAATGGAAGACGAGTGAATAATGGCCTACACCTCCTTCGACATAACAAAGCGAGTTAAAGCGAGTGGCCCACAAAACGCAAAACTCGCTGTCGTAGGAATGGCCCCTGCTTCCGAGGAGATAGCTCAAGGGATACCATTTGTAGGAGCCGCAGGGCGTCGCCTCAACGCGGCCCTGGGAGCCTACAAGATTTCTCGGACTAATGATGTTTACGTTACTAATATCGTTGAGTTTCCGATTCGTGTTGGTACTTCTATCTTTGACTTACCTCCTTACATTTTACAGAAAGAAGTCGAACGTGTTACAAGAGAGCTCAAAGAGGTTAAGCCAAATTGTGTCATATTATGTGGAAATGAACCTCTGCAAGTCTTTACTGGTAAAAAAGGAATTCAGAAGTGGCGAGGCTCCATCCTTCCCTCTACAATTATCCCAGGGCAAAAATGTCTAGCTACCGTCCATCCTGCTTGGATTCTTCGTGGTATGTTCAAGTGGGAGCCTGTATTTGCTCATATAGACATAAAACGAGGAATAGAACAAAGCCTCTTCCCAGAGATACGCCCACCAAAACGTGAGGCTCTAACAGGTCCATCGTTTCGTACAGTCATAGATTACCTTCGCGAATGTAATGAGCAGAAACGAATATCTTTTGACATAGAAACATCGTGGTACACAGCTAATCGCCCTGGTCATATTGCCTGCTTTGGTATTGGCTATCGTAAAGACCAAGCTCTTTGTATACCATTTGTACGTCAGTCAGGGGTAAACTACTGGACTCTTGAAGAAGAAGCGGCTATCTGGCAACTCTTAGCTACAGTCTTAGCGAATTCTAAAATTGAAAAAATAGGCCACAACCTAGCCTTTGATTGGATGTATATGTGGCTTGCTAAGATTTATCCAAGGTTTCCTCGCATCTGCACCATGTTACTCCATCACTGCTTATATCCAGACTTTGGTGCTGCTAAGAGCGAGTGGTCAGCTATAAAGCCAAGATTTGATGAACCTGGACATGGACTTGCTTTCGTAACATCTCACTATACAGAGACACCATACTATAAAGACGACGGAAGACAGTGGCGCCCTGAGTACGGGGAACACGCTTTCTGGGCATACAACTGTATGGATGTTATGATACCGATAGAAGTTGCGGAAAAGATGGAAACGGAAGCCCACGAAGAGGACGTATGGGAATACTTCATTGAACACTATATGGATTCTTTTTTGAATTCCCTGAGAATGGAATGGTTTGGTGTAGCGATAGATATTGCGAAAAGAGCTATAGCTAAGACAGAGTTAGAAGCCCGTGTTCAAGAACTTCAGAGGTCTATTGATAAAACGTTGGGATGGCATCTTAATGTTAACTCACCTAAGCAAATGTCAGCTCTCTTGTACAAGACAAAAGGTTATCAACCAAGATATAAGGTAGACAAGCGGTCTGGTAAACGCTCTGTTACCTCAGATAAATATGCTCTACAGCATTTTGCTGACAAATATCAAGACGAAGTCTTAAGATATATCCAGGATTTACGAGGGGTGTTAGACCTCAAAGGTGACATAGTAGAGCAAGAATTAGGTGAAGATGGTCGTATGCATTCTCACTACAAGCTAGGAGGAACAGATGGCGCAAGGTGGTCGTCGGTCAGGTCGATCCTTGGAACAGGGACGAATCTTCAAAATGTTCCTTGGCGTTATCCAATAGCTAGACAACTATTTATTCCAAAATGACCTTGTGGCCACAGTTTCCAGGAACACCAACAATATACTGGCCGTATGCATACGAGGTTTCAATGAACTTTACACCTCACATATACATCGCTGGCCCACTCATGACAGGAGGAACTCCTGAACTCTCAGTCGCAAATGCTATTAAATACGCGGAGATTCTAAGACTTCATAACTTCGCCCCATACGTTCCACATCTCAATTGGTTTTGGAACCTACAACATCAGAATCCCGAACAGGAGTGGCTGGACCTAGATTTCAAATGGATACTTCGTTGTGATGGTTTGCTAAGACTCCCCGGAGCATCTTATGGAGCAGACAAAGAAATGGTGTTTGCACAAGAAAACAACAAACCTGTCTACTTCTCCCTTCACGAATTGTTCAGAGTCTACAAAAGAACCCCAGATGTGGAAATGCTTCGTCAGAGGTTTAACATCATAGTTTTCCCACCGGAGCCCCACCATGATTCTTTGTGACAGAGACCTCAAGTCGTTAGGACGTACTGGATGGTTAGTACAACCATATGATGAGACATTGGTAAATCCAGCGTCCATCGACATACGAATCGGAAATAAACTAATACGTGAGAGTGATCATAATGTGTGGATCACTTACGACCTTGGTGGATTCACAGAGCGATTCCCTCACATACTTCCTCCAGGGCATTTTGTCCTGATAGAAACTATGGAACGCATCGTGGTCCCAAACGGCTACGCCATCGACTGTAAGCTAAAATCAACACGGGCTCGTCAAGGTTTCGATCACTCTCTAGCTTTCTGGTTTGATCCTGGTTGGAGTGGAGTCGGCACTTTTGAGGTACGTAACGTCACTCGTTACCAAGCTCTACCAATATGGCCTGGGATGCGCTTCGCTCAGTTAATAGTTCATAGACTTTCTGGTGATGCGGAGTTCCCGTACAGTGGTAGATACCAAAATGCGGTGGGGGTTGAGCAAGCTAAAGCATGAAGAACGTTTTTATCTTTGGGGATTATGGTCAAGCAGAATCCCGTGTTTGCGCCTGGCGTGGTCCTATTCCGCTTATGAAACAGTGGTATCTTGAAGGTCGCGACACCCACCTCGGTACAGCAAAACTCATAGGTAAGTTCGTCCAAGAGAATAAGCTAAAGATGCCACGAGATATCTTTAGGCGCAAGCCTTGGCAAGAGTTTACTAAAGACGATGAAGAAGAACGAGACATAGGTAAGAAATCAAATCACGCAAATAACTATGGTCTTGGTAAGATAAAGTTTGCGACTATCTCAGGTTTGCCTACGAACTATGCTGAGATGATTCAAAACATTCACCATGCGATTTTCCCAGAAATTAAGTCAGGGTATCAAGCTTGGGTAAAAACCCAGCTAAGTCGTGATCGAACTATACACTTGCCTCCACCATTTAAGTGGAAGAAAACCTTTTACGGTATCTACGATGCTGAGATGGAAAGGGCGGGGTTTGCCTTCTATCCACAGTCTACGGTGGGCCACTTACTTGTTCACCTGCTGAACAAGCTTTGCAACATTTTTAAGACTGATAGCCTTAGCGAAGCTAAAGCTTTGACGCCTTGGGAAATTCGCTCACATGGTCTTGATGTTCAACTACAAGTACACGACTCGGTGGGCGTTGTTGTGCCGAACAGTGAAGATGTTGTTCGCTATACCTGTCGCACTATCAAGAAGGAGGCTGAGATAGAGTTGTTAGTAGGGGATGACGACCCTTTAATCATCCCAATGAATTTCAAAATCGGTCCTAGTTGGGGTGAACTTAAGTCATATAAGGACTTCTAAAAATGGCTCTACGACTCCACCAAAACCTAGTAAATTGTCCTACGTGTGGTGAGTACCTATGGGAAGTTTGGAGTATCCACACTACGAACGAAACCTTGGATGAAACAATATGTCCAAAATGTCGCCCAAAAGCTTGGAACGAGATGTTACTTAATGCTGTCAAATTTGAAACGCTATCTCTTGATGAGAAACGAAACGTAATCGAGAAACCTCATAAAGGGTGAGTGATAGACTTCTTGAGGACTGGCTTGACTCCTATCTAGAATGGACACAGGATCAAGAAAGTCCTGAAAAGCTTCACCTTTGGACGGCCTTCGCCGTTCTTAGTGCAGCTCTACGTCGTCGTATCTGGCTAAGTCGCGGTATCTTCTCCCTCTATCCCAACATTTACGTCTTGCTTGTTGCAGAATCTGCTAGAGTACGTAAGAGTACAGCTATGAACATAGGTGTTAATCTTCTACTAGAAGCCCTTCCCGCATTTAAGATTAATGGAGGATACATAACTGGAGCAGCAACTCCCGAGGGTATCGTTAAACAGATGAACCGTGTGCATCATGTCTTTGAAAAAGAGTCTGACGAAATCCCAAAAATTAAACACGAGTCCTATCTACTAATCCATGCAGATGAGCTAGCTACCTTATTTGGATACGATAAGGGTAGAGCTTCGCGCATGACCATTCTGCTAACAGAGACTTACGGTCGTGATAGTTACATGCACACGACCAAAAGCGATTCTCAGATAGACTTGAAAAATCTGTATACCGTACTACTTGCAGGAACTGACCCACGGAATCTAAAAGTGTTACCCGACGAAGTTATAGCCGGCCTCATAGGACGCATCATATTCGTTACAGCGAGAGACAAGCGCAAGATTATCGCATGGCCCGAATCTAGTGCCGATCATAAAATTTTACGAGAGGCTCTCAAAAGAGATTTGGAAACTATCGCTAACCTACAGGGGGAGATGACAATAACGTCAGCCGGAAAAGAGTTATTCACAGGATGGTATGAGAAACTTTGCGAGATCACAACTGATGATGACTCAGTTACTGACGCATTCAAGGAGAGGTGTCACGATACGGCATTGAAAGTAGGAATGTTAATATCCGTGTCACGAAGTAGTCGTTTGATACTTGAGGAAGCTCATGTTGCAGGAGGTATCAAATTTATAGAAGATCAGCTCCCAGAGTTTAATAGGATATCCTCATGGGCCTCCTCAACGACACACGGACAGAACAGAGCTAAGCTCATCGATATGATTAGAAGAAACGGCGGGGTTGCTGATAGGCGACTTCTTATTCGCGGAATGAGCCTTCCTATAAGTGAGTTCGACGAGCTAATAATGACACTAGCGCAGGAAGATACGATTGAGACTCCACAAGTAATCGGAAAGAAAGTTGTGATAAAACTCGCGGAGCGTGAGATGAAGCAGGAGCCTAAGGTTCGTCCCCGTTAATCTCTCTTGCAGCAATCCTCGCACCAATTGTATTGAGAAATTCGTACCAAGGAAAGTCTTTCCCAGGGTCAACCTTACGTCCCGCCGGAATAGCTATGTCTTTATGTCCTACAATTCGGTTCAATGAAATAACATGTTCAATACACAACTTTTCACATAGGTCAATCAAAGACTCCATTTGATCATCAGGATATGGATCATTATCATTATCGTCGACTAGCTCTATGCCTATAGCAAAATTATTAACATAGTCTCTACCATGTAGAATCGACTTTCCTGCGTGCCACGCAACATATTCGTCAGGGACTCCATGATAGATTTCGCCTGTTTTAGCGATTAGATAATGGGAAGAAACTTTAGATTCTTCAGAAAGAAACCAGCCTAAAGTTCCTTGAACCGTATTACCACCGGTGTCGTGAATAACAATAGCATTTTTCTTAGTGATCTTTGGTGTACCGTTGGGGCTCTTCGAGAAATGTGGGAACTCTACTTCGATCAGGTCTCTCATTTGGGAGCTCCTCTTGGAACGTTAGAACAACCTCAATCGCAGTTGGTCGTATCATAGTTCTATTACATAGAGCCATTACTTCAATCTCCGATATGATTCTCATTGTAGTGGTTGCATAGCGCGTAGTCCACGAGTTGTAGAGGACTCTTCGCGGGCTTTACGAGACCTTTCGCGGGCAGCTTTGTTTAAAGCTTCCGCCTTTGGTGTACCACCTAGAAGACGAACTATCGTACCCTCATTTATAGTCTTAGGCAGGTCTTCAAATGCAAAGACGGCACCTGGCACAAACGTTCTCAAGTCTTTCGCAAACTCTTTGTTCGCGTCGTTTCTGATTTTCTTGTGAAAGTCTGTCTCTCCTACCATGAACAAGTTCCCGGTGAGCCATTCATAGTTAGTACGACCCATCTGAAAAGCGTCGATTCCCATCTTCGGGAATGCCATTGAATATGGCAAAGCTCCTATCATCATAGCACTTCTAAGATCGACATCGAGCATCTCACTACCCGCCCATAGAATCGCACTAGTCAGACCCATTAACCTGATGAGTGGAACAGGGTTACCAGATCCTCCAAGAGCCTCTGGAAGAGCTTGTTTACTGAACAAACGAAGTAGCTCAAGAGAGTTTAGTGGATAAGACATAAAAACACCACCAAGAGCCCCAAGTGCCCCACGAAATGCGGCGGGGCGATTCGCTTTTCCATAGATATATTGAAGATTTGCTACGGCATCAAACATGAGCATTTCCTTCGCCTCATCATGATTACCCTTACGAATCAGAGGAAGAACCTCGTTTCTGATTTCTTTTCGCATAGGAAGCTTCTCGATGATTCCTCGAGCAAGGTAATCATCAAACTGAGCCATCTTTCCATAAGCAGTCGCCGATCGAGTAAATTGATCAACTGCCGTAAATAATTTTAAGGAGGTCTCTGTAGTCTTAGAAATTCCACGACCAACTCCACGAGCGACAGAGACACTCTCGAGAACTTGCTCCAGAGGACTTGAAAGAATGTTTTTGTTTCTCAGAACATCAATAGAACCAGGCTTCAATGCTTGTTGCATTCCCATCATTGTATACTTCATACCGAGCTCAGCGTAAGTTGGAACGATCTGTGCGAGCTGACGCATAACAGAGCCTGGGCGCCCACCAAGTAGAGGAACACCAAGAGTCCCTCCATAGAATAGAGATGTAATAGATTGAACAATCCTATAAGAAGAACGAATATCTACATCACCATGCCCCGTGATCTCAGCAAGCTTCTTCAGATTGTAAGTTAGAATACGATCAAGTGGTGTCGGAGCTCCAAAAATATGGCTCTTAAGCTCTTCCCACGATTGAACAGCTACGGGGTCTTTCGATGAAACGTGGACCTTACCATCACTAGTACGCCAAAATTTTCTATCAAAAAATGGATCGACAACATCTTTCTCGAGCTGGTCGATAAATGGTTTACGAATGCGAGAGTTTGCAACAGCGTGAATATAGGCAAGGAAGTCAGCTGTTGCTGTAGCATCGGTTTCACCGACAATACCTTTGCGTTCTAGCTCGTCATAGAAACTACTTTCTCCAGGCTTGATACGACCTTTGACAGCCTCCTCGGCGGGAGCCCCGCTTGGCTCTCTAATGATACCAGTAGGCTTTTTGTAATATAGGTCCCGATACTGAAAGAATGTGTCGGGATCAACCCCAAACTCATCCCCCATCTCCCTATAGAGCTTTCTAATACTCTTAGCGGCGTCGACTACGTGAGGCGGAAAGGAGCCTGGCTGACCAGTGAATTTTCCATCAGCTGTAGTTAGACGAATTGCCTTCTGCAAAGCCTCGTCAACCTCAGTGGGCATTCCAAACAAACCAGTTCTAAGTCTTTGTGCCAACGTCTCATCTAGTTTCAAAGGTGATAGAGCTTCTTTATATTTTGCGTATTGCCGAGTGACGAAATTCTCTGTAGCAATATTATTGCGCTGAAGAGGCTGAATGGCTTTGACAGCGAACTCATCACCAAAAGCTCCGAGTTGGGTTCTCAGATTTGAAAAGAAACCCATCTTAGCTCGAGTCGTAACAACACCAGGATCTGTTGAAGGAGCTTCGGAGCTGATAACAGACTCAGCTTCTGTCTCACCAAGCTTACCTTGGTCGATAAGCTCTGCCGCCCGCCGTAGATTATTTGGGTCGCACGGGTCGTAAGCCATTATGGTATCTGTCCTCTCCGACAACGAATTTCAAGCTCCTTAGTAATCCATGCTTTACGACCAGTATCATCAAGCTCCTTCGGAGGAACCATCCATATCTTCTGCCCAGGGTTTAGTGGATCGTCAACCAAACCTACGACATTCTCAGATTCCTCTGGTTTTGGTCTTTCGATAGGAGACACAGCTTTCTTAGCTCCAGGTTTTCCAATGTCTTCTGGTTTGACATACTGATCAGATGGACGATAAGGTTTGCCTTCTTCGGTTATAGGACCTGGCTTTTTCTTTCTTACCTTAGTCTTAGCAACTGTTGCAACCTCACTAATAGTCACCGAATCATCTATTGACGCCTTAATCTCATCTAAAACTTTCCCAAGGCTCTTAGCCTCAGGCGTTTTTTCAATTACCATAACATCTGCCATGTAAATACCACTGTCGTTCATAATAGCTTCGACTTCTTCTGGAGTCTTTTTCACAAGCTCAGAGGTCGTCCTAGGGAGATTCGCAGTAACTTTGTCGTAACGAGGAACATAATCTCCAGTATGACTCATATAATAATTTTGATCAGAAGTAAATGGTGATATTGTTCTGTAGGGAACTGGCGAGATTCCCACAGCTTTGATAGCTGCGTCAGCTTCTGGGGTTGTAGGTAGATGCATTAACAAACCAGTACCCTCATCAGTCGTTCTAAGAATAGGTCTACCGCCCCCCGCCGCAGCACTTATGGGATCGTCAACAAGTGATCCAAAAGGTGGATCAGGTGTTAGAGCAGAGGGGGGCATTGGAAATGGCCCACGAGACATTGTAGTCTCAGTCCACACAGGAAGTTGTCTCGGAGGAGGCGCTCCAGGTGGTAATGCCAACTGACTTCCAGGAGTTATTCTATAACCAGATAAAAGTTCCTTAGGAGGAGTCCCCGCTGCTAGAGCTTTTGGCAAATTAGGAACAGCTTGAGTAACTGTCTCTTCTACGGCCTTAGCCACAGTCTTACCACGAATCGCAGCAAGGGCTCTAGATCCACCAAGAAATAATCCCTCCCCAGCGACGAAAGCCCCCGCCGAAGTTGCAGCGGATGTAAGAGGATTCTCACCCCTAGCAGCCCCCTCTACAGCGCCTACAGCGCCTCCAGTAGCCCCAGCGCCAGCGAGCCGTGCTAAGGCTGGGGTAACTGGTAGCCTTGCTGCCCTGAGCCCTGCCGTAGCCGCTGGCGAGGCTAAGGCACTGACACCAACGATAGTCGGTAACGAACCGACGAATTCGGTTGCATGCTCAACAAAACCTTCGGCGGGGTGCTTTGCCCCTAGAAGTCCTAGCGAGGCTCCCTTTACCGCTAGAGAAGCTAGACGACGGGCTCCCGTTGACTTAGCCACCTCTGGCGGCTTGAGAGCTTCGACAAATGGGTTGTCATCTAGATAGTCTTCAAGAGCCATCATTCACCACGTACACGCTGCTGATATGTTTTGTAAGGCTTAGGCTCTGGCTTACCAAGTGGAAGAGGCTTTTGACCAAACTGTTGTCGTTGTACATTAACTTCCTTCGTAACTCTGGGAAGTATTCCAGGAAGCCCACGACTTACACCGACCTTAGGCTTAGTTTCTGGCGCCTTCTCTTTTTTCTTTTCGGTAGGTTTACCCTCAGCAACCTGCAAAAGCTGCAACGCTCTTTGTTTAACTACAGGATCAGCCGTTGCCGAGTTAATAGCGCTCTCGAACACCGCTTTGTTTCCTTGTCCATAAGCATGCTCAATTCTAATCTTTTGTGCCAACGCCCATCCAGGGTCGATACCGCGAATCTTACCAGTAATAGCTTGATCGAGAGTTCCATCTTTCCAAGCGACAGCAACATCCGTGGGTACAATGACAGATCCCGGGGTCACCGTAGCTCCATAGACAACACCCTCAACGGGTTGTACAGTTTGAAGTCTGACAGTATTAGAACCCCGAAGCAACGCCGCTTGAATCATCGTATTGTTATATGAATCGAGGGCTGCACTAGTTCCCTCAATATCGTTGTTAGCAATCGCAGCTTGAGCTGTCAAAAACATTTTCTGACCAGATTCAATAGCACTTACATAAGCATTAGCTCTGGTCACGTCTTCTGTAATGAGAGTAGCTTCATGACCATTCTCAACTGCAAGCTGCTTGAGAATTTCGGTTCGACGTTTTGGGTCACTCTCCCCTTCGTATTGTGAGCGTAACGCGGCTATGCGCGCCTCACGCTGGGCTTCGATTTTACCTTTAGCGAGATTTTGCTTCTTAGTCTCAATATCAAGACGAGCATTCTCGTAGTCCAGAGGTTCTTTACGAATCTCGGCGTCTTTAAGAGTTATCTCTCGTTCTTTAATTTCCAGCTCAGTTTGTTTGAATATCTCAGCATACGTGGCATCGACTTCAGCCGACAATGTCTTAGCACGCTTTTCGCGAAGATTGAGAGCAGCAGTTTCCTCAGCAGCCCCAGCTTCGATTGCTCTAATAGAAGCAGTCGACTTCTTCTCAGATACCTCTGCCTCTAAGGTTTGAGCACCGAGCTTAGCTTTAGTCTCTTCCTGAGTAGCCTTGGCTCCCTCAGAGCGGAGTTTAGACTGTTCCGCTGCGACAGCACCAGCAGCGGCTGGAATCTTTCTTGCCTTAATCTCAGCTCCAACTGCCTCAGGCTCGGCACTAGGAGGAAGACGCTTAGCCTTCCCAAGCTCCTCTTGGCGAAACTCCTCGGCCCCTCTTCTCAAGGAAGGACGAACGTCAGACAAAGTAACAGGACGATTGATTAGGTTAATACCCTCAGCGGGGTCTCGTTTTGTAAACAGTGGGGCCGTAACAGCACCTTCACTTTCATAAAGCTGACGAGAGGGAGCTATATAAGGCTCGATCTCTGGGGATGGAGCAGCTCCAAAAGCCCCCTCGACTTCCCTAGCAAAAATACCTTTCGATTCCTCCTTACGACCTTTTCGCTCCTCCTCCAAACGCTTTCGAGCAAGACTTGTCTTGACAGCTTCATCAGTAGCAGTCGCCTCCTTCGCAGCTTTAATCTTCTGGATTCCAAGCATAGTGGAGATTGTGTCCTGAAGTCCAGAACCACCACGATACGTACCTGGAGCGATTGTCTCTCCCATGTTATGTTCCTGCTGCTCCGCCAAACATGCTTGGGCGAGCGGCTAAGCCAGCTGAAGTTCCAGCAGCTCCAGTTCCGCCACCACCTTTTAACATTCCCCCCATTCCACCTCCACCACCACCCTGCTGACCACGCATCTGTTTGATTCTTTGAATCATCTCAAGCATCTTTAGCATGTCCATGTTATCACCACCACCTCCGGCGGGAGCCACCATTCGAGATGGCATTGCAACACCACCCCCCACCGGAGCATTTGGCGACGAAAAGATCGGGGCCTGTGGGTCTTTGAGGAGTGACACATTTCCAGCCATCAGAGGTTTACCTCCAAGATATAACCGATTTTATGAAACCCAAGTGGCTCATGGAACATTTTGAAGAACGTATCAGGGCTTCGTGTGATGTAAGTAACGATGCGATGAGCTCCCTTAGAGATAGCCCAGGTCTTTAGAAATTCAAAAGCCTCTTCGCGAAGAGCTACGCCAACTCCGGGTTTAGTCCACAAAGCTAGGAACTCAACCCAAGGAGTTGCGTCGTTGATTAGATTCGCCAACATGAACCCTTCGAAGCCGTCATCATCTTTTACAAGAAGAAACAAATCCCCTGTATCAATGAATTTAAGTATGATGCTGATAAGACTGGTGGACGTCTGCCCATGTACCCCAGTCTTTGCAATCATCTTATTGCACCCCTCGATTAAATCATCGAGGTACAGTGCGAGATCGTCTTTACTTTCCAGTTGCTTGTAGGGCATTCTCAAGAACCTCTAGTCTTTTGTTCATCTGCTGAACAGTAACTAGAAGAGCTCCGATGTAGCTAAGCAGATGAGGAGTCTTAGTATCCCACTTCATCCACTCCGGCATATCCTGAATCATTGGGCCAATCCTCTTAATCCCAACAGGATCGATCTTATAACGCCACTGAGACACCGGCATGGTGAGCATAATCATAGCAACTTCGTCGGGGTTAACTCTCTCAAAGTCAGTTTTCAGATTTCGATCACTAGCAAACATAGATCCGATCATCGCTATCGTACCAAGAATCTGAACCCATTGACCGATCTCTTGGCCCGTGCTAAGAGTCTGAGTCGCTCTTGTCGTACCACCCGAAGCCCCAGGTCCGTATTGTGCTGCTCCGAGAAGAGCCTGAGCTGCTTGTGACTGACGGAAGATAGGCTCTTCAAATATCTGTTGAGCTAGATCAAGCTCTTCCTGACTGAACGCACGCTCCTGAGCTCCCGCTCCTGCGAGTTGCCCAAGTCTTATCACATCACTTCCAATGACTTCAGGGAGTGCCTCCAACGCTGCCATTTGGTTCGCACGTTCCGATGCGAAGATTGGAGCAACCACTGATCTTCCAAGCTCGGTGCCAAGAGACTCAAGAGCCTGTTCCTCAGCAATACCACGGCGGGAGCCTGTAATCCCTTGACCTGCAAACTGTGCTCTATCACGAACACCAGGGGCAATTTCACTAAAATAACGAGAAAAGATAGGAGCAGCGAGACTGTCAATTGCAGCTTGAGCTTCGGGGCCATAAAGATACCCACCTTCTAGTGTTCTTTGAAGTTGTGACGATGCCGCACCAGAAGTTGTCGTATCACCAAAAGTGGCTTTGGAGGCTTCCAACGCTTGTTGTTGAGTCCCTGTAACGGGAGCTAGACGCTGACCAGAGAAGATAGGAGGCTCTGCAAGGACTCCCTGATAGTATGTCTGAGCTTGCTCAAATCCCTTCTTAGCCTCTGGAGCGATTTGAGGAGCTTGCTGAGTTCCTTGGACTACAGTTCGCTCGCCTCCGCCTCCACCCATTATCGTCTCCCTACTGGCGAGAATTCATATTGAAGTCCGTAGAGTCCAAATTGACGTGAACTAGGAATCGAGAATTTCACGCGTATCCATCGTCCTAATGTTCCAGCACCACGAACCGGTATCCTGATAACACCACTAGAATGGGCCTTTATCGTATAAGCAACACTATACGTAACTGCATCATTAAGCTCCATATGTGAACCAATATAGAAGCTAATCTCATCGTTTGCTACGTCCTTTGTTTCAATGACAACAGCATTAACAGAAAAGACTGAGCTTAGTGGCACTACTACAGGGTTTCCGGCTTCGTCTACAGCACCCTCTCCAAGGAAATGATCTCCGCTCTCTAGAGTTCTCGTGATAGCAGTACCATTAGCACTTTGACCTACACCAATGTCATGAACAACTCCACTTAAGTCGCCAAATAGTTGCATGGGATTTCCCACAATGAATACATCAGAGTCAATGAAATCAGTGACCGTGTCGATAATGTCAGTGACTTCATCGATCACCATACTAAGAGATCGTCGTGTTGCTCCTACATAAGTTCCTTGGGTTATAGGTGTAGGGCCATACCACACATTATCGCCATAATTATAAATGACAAAATGCGTGAGCTCACCAACAGACCCGGATGCTGGATACATAAAGAGAATCTCTTGGGTGTCGCGAAACCACATCGCCCTACATCTGTTACGGTACTTTTGACTCATCGCATCGTAAACAGTATTGCGAATTGGCTCACCTATGTCAGTATCAGCAAGCGTACCACCATCATACTTGAAGAATTCACGATCAGACATACCAATGTGGTATCTACCAAGATTCGCAAGAGCGAACTGACCCAGCAAACCAATTTTATCAACAGCTTGACGACGACCAAAAACCTCATTCCCACCTATGAAGGTTATGGGAGTTATACTATCATCCTTGTAAGCAATAAGGTCGTTACCGAGGCGATACAAAGCTACACCTTGACCAGGAGAATCTTTTAGATCAAATTCGCCGGCATCGTTCGTAGCAAGTGCAGCCCAAGCGGTGTCTGAGCCCTCCGCTGCCCACAAGAAAGTCTGATCGAATCCTCCTGTTAAGTTAAATAGGCAGATGTGGTCTTTGAGAACTGCTCCTGCTCTAGCACCCGCCGCACCAGAGACAAGACTAACATTACCTGATCCTGTATATTTATACAAACCATCGTTCTTATTTGTAACATACAAATTGTCGTTAAACATGAATGGCCACCAAGGCTCGTCCAAAGTCGTAACAAATGTAACAGCCCCGCTAATGTCGGTAAGAGTCTTTGCAACGGCGTTGTAACGATAGATTTTGGAAGGTCCTCCTACAACAAGAAACTGAGAATTATTGAATTTCTCGATACTAGCAATAAGAGTCACAGCTCCACCAACATCAGTACCACCAGCAAATATCGACGTCCACCCAGGGAAGTTAACAACTTCGCCGCCAAGGGCTCTCATGCCTGCCATGGTGATCCATGCACGAGCATCGATCAGATGTGGAGACACATCTGTTTTAACACCAAGATCGGCGGGCGCTATCGTTTTATAGAGCATTAGTTATCTGACTCATAAGAGACTTGACGCCATGTAGCTCCATCCCACATTAACATCAAAGCGTCATCAGTCTCTAAGACTTTGTCTGCCGCTCCCCGTAGTTTCACAGAAGCATTGTTTTTGATAGTAATGTCGCTCGCACCGATATTTATGATAGTTAGAGGTTGCGATCGAGAAGTATGTCCAGCCTTAATGGCAGTGGTAGTGTCGGATGACACTGGAGTAGTCGCGGTTAGACGAATTACTGGGGCTAAGGGATCGACCGTGAACCCCGCCACTACAGATTGAACAACAACATCTCCAACAAGTTTACGATCCACAACAGAGTTTTCAATTGTATCAGCAAAAGCTACAAGCTCAGTACGAACAGACTCCATCCAAAGTTCGACGCGATGATCAACCCCCACCGGAGCAAAAGGTATACGAGGCTTTGTGATCATTTAATATCTATTTCTTCTATCAAACCACCCAAGAATCACAACAAGTGCGTCCACGTTCGCGTTCGATGCAGACAAACGAGCTCGAATCTGTCCAGATGTGTTTGTGCGAACAAGTAGAGGGCCTATGGGAATTCTTGTCGTAGCGGCATTGTTCGGAGCTGACGCTAAAGGTGCAGCAGTTATGGATGGAGCTAAGTCAGTTGTAGCTAGATCACTGAGATATATGTTAGTCTGAGTACCTCCAGCTATATCATCTGATGCTGTAGCATTCACCAAGGCTAAGACGTTGATACCAGTAGGAACAGTAAGGGTCACAGTAACAGCAGCAGTTCCTGGATTAGTAACATTATAGTCAAGGAGAGGCGTGGAGTGTTGAAAGAAATCACCATCTTGAATAAAAGCGATGATCGCAGCAGAAGCTCGCACGATACTACCAATGCGACGCTTCTTAGTTCCAGAATCTGGAAGGGTTGGAGTTAGAGATTGAGAAAAACAAAGATCATCTGTACCACCGGTTCGTCTAAACGCATAGACGTGCCACGTACCATCAGCAAGACCCTCAGTAGAAATTCTACCACCCGCCGCCGACCCAGCAGCCCAAACAACATCGAGTTGTTTAGTCATAGCTCCCGGGTTCAGCAAAATACGATCAGTAGCCGCAGCGTCATCAGATGCACACTCGCCTGCGGCAATATCTATATCATTGGTAGCGTCAGCTCCATTGTTAGTAAGGCCCATCCCATAAAGATAACCACGCTGAGTCACAGACGACCATGCAAGACCACTAGCTTGACCAGAGTCTGCCGTAAGAACTTGCCCATTCGATCCAACAGCTACTCGAACTGCCGTATCATCAGCACTCCCAGCAATAAGATCACCCTTAGCATCAATCAGAGTCTGTAGAATAGCATCGATGACGCCGACAGCTTGCTGCCATGCAGCTCCATCATAGTACTCAATAGTTCCAACTTGAGTATTGATATAGATAGTACCAGTCTCAAGACCTGTTGCTGGACGAGAAGCTGTATTTCCAATAGCAAACTTGTGACGACCACCAGTTAGCCCATGCTCAACGTCAGCCCAGTCTTTGAGATTGTCTCGAACTTCTCGTAGATAGTTATCTAAGGCAGCAACTTGCTCAGTTGCTCCGTCAGGTTTTGTTTCATCCATTGTCGTGAGATCGATAGCCATCTTATCCTCTCATGACGAGATCGTCACCTTCAAGTTGATTCCCCGTCTCATCAGAGACAAGCTCGGCCCATGCACGAGCCATGAAAGATTCCCACAGCTTTAAGCGTTTTTCCTGTCCCTCAGCAAACCCAGGATACTCCATCAAAGCCCTGTACATAAGATAATCACGAGCATTATTTGTAAAGAAATCACTCGCATTCGACGCGGGGGGGTCTAAGTAAGCATAGTAGTCGAAACGAAGCTCCTTGTTAAGGATGGCTGTTGCATCGAGAGTAGGCCATATCTCAACGTTGCCCGCCCAAATCGCATAGAGATATGCGTCGGGAGCTTCTAGAACATCAGCTGCTACGAGGTCAGGATCGGAGACCCAACGACGCCAGCGAAGTTCAGCAATGTCCTTCTTTTCGTAAAAACGAGTCGGCTTATTCGTAGAGGTATCATAGAGATACAAAGTCTTGGGAGATTTAAAATCGGTGATGGGTGTCGCTATGGCGTAGCTATTTGTAGAAGCCACAAGGGCGATGTTGTCAGTCTTCTCCATAGCGAGCCAATTTTTACGTCGTTGAATCGCTTTGTGAGCAATCACAAACCACGTAGAGATGATAGTAGACTGGTCAGTACGATTCATGTAAGTGGCGATGTCAGCTTCTATGGCCGAGCGTAAAGTTGCCATTATTTGTTAAACAATGTCCACCAACTACCTATGATCGTTAACGTAGCTACGGCTAACGACCATACAACAAGTAAAACAGTTTTGCCACCAAGAATCGCACCACCAACTCCCTCTTTCCACCGTTCTAATATAGAGAGACGTTCTGCATATTTATTAAGACGCTGATCTAGATTCTCACGCCAACGAATCTCCTCACTGTCGTGGTGTTCAAAATTCCGAAGTAACGCTTTAACATCTGACCGCATCTCACCAAACTCTTGGTCGTCCATGCGATCTCCTCTATCGTTTTCTAAACAACGATCCAACGATCACTAGTATTGTAAAAACTGCGAGCACTGCGACGAATTCATACATCTTTAAAACTCAAGCTGACAAGGCTCCAGAAAGCTCCTGTGACCCAAGGCTTGAGAAATGTTAAATCAAAAACTCCCATCATCAAGAATGCAAACATAGCTACTCGAACATTTCGTGAGCTACGCAGCCAAGCCATCACGATGATAATGGTGAGAGCTAAGAAACCTACAATACCTCGCTCAGCAAATACTTCAAAGTATAAAGAGTGAGCCCAAGGAATGAAGCCAATCTCAGGGTCTCGCCCACCAGGAACTTTACCTTCGTAAGTTCGATAGAATGCGAGGTACTTATCTACGAAAGTATGTGGTCCCACACCTACAATGGGGGCCTTAGCAAACATGTCAGAGGCTACAAGCCAATGACTCAAACGCTCGGTTCCACCAGTTAAGCCGCTAGGATGCCCTACAAACATTAGTAAACTGATGCTCACAACAACTAAAGCGATTGTCAAAGGACGAAATCGCCCCACCCCCAAGACAACGATAAGAAGACCTAGAAGGGCGTTTCTACTCTTACTAAGTAGAACTAGTGCCAGTCCGAGAGGCCATGTCCACATCAGCGAAAACGCCATGAGTAGGGGAACTATAGCCATATCGTTTGGATGGGGCATGAAGCCAGAGACCCGACCATCAGGAAGGGCTTTAATTCCCACAAAGTCAACGTTCGTAGCATACTGCCAAATAGTGTCAACAAAAAGAGCTATGATGGTAATAGTTACGGCGGGGGTCAGAAATCGCCACAACTTGAGTTTCACGATAAGAAGAGCTCCGGCAATGATGAAAGGAGTATAACCAGAGCGAAGAAAAGACTGATAAGTGTAGTCGGACATAAGTGTCGACAATGTAGTAGAACCTACGAACAAACCGACGCTCCACATCATCGTAGAATCACCAAGAACACTGTATTTGTATAAGAAGCCACATTAGAGAGTTTGACTTCTTCACCAGGTTTATCATACAAACGACAACTACCGTCAGGTTTCATGACCACAATACCATATGTTCGCAGAGAACGAAAAGCGTCGATCTTGCCGTGCTCATACCCATTCGCAGCACCATGAAGCCATCCGCCGATGGCTATCAGGGCCGTAACGAGTACGAGCACGGCAAGTCTCATCTAGCTGACGCCGCCACAGATGATGCTGAGCTTGTCACCGACTCCGAACGAAGGAGCTTTGGTTGGACTACCCTCGGCCCCAACACTGACAGCTACAGTTGTCGTTGTGGTCGCGACAGTTTGGACATAGTAGCCGTAGGTGTTCGTCCCCTCCCACGCAGCGATGCAAGCCGGAGCACTCGCGTAGGCGGTATTGAAGGTAAAGGTCAAAGTATCTTTGGCCCCCCCCGCCGCAGGACTTCTGATGCCCGAGTTGAGCACGACGTGCATGAAGCTATCCGTGCCTGTGACGACGCAGTCTCCTGTGTGCGTAGCCACGTTGGCATCGCAGGTCGGCGCCGTCTGAGTACCCACGGTGAGGTAGTTCGACGTGCCAGCCTTGTTCTGCATCGTGAGCTTGCCCGTCCAGGCTAGCGTTGGGTTGCTCACCCTGAACAGGAAATTTCCGAGCCATTCCTGAGTTGGCGACTGAGCCACGACGAACGTGGCCGTTACCAACATCGCGATCAGTGCAGTTGCGATCATCCATCGCTTTCTCATCTCTCGCTAGCCTCCCTCTTGGTGTTCAGCGTGTGAACGCTGTTAGGACGGGTTTTCGAGCCCACGCACGTAAGAGCCCTCAACTACAATGTCGTCAGCATCTGTAGCATCAACCTCCACTACGATACTGATGTCTGCGGTCTCATCCTCGGTGGGCGCTGCGATCGTAATCGTGGAGGGGGACGCATTATCGTTATGCCCCTCACCCACCGATTTCTGTACTGAGGCAGCGGTGCGAAAGACCAGGGCTCGAGCCAGCCAGTTGCCATCGTTCGTCTTCGCGATGGTAGCGATGACAGTACCAGTCAGCCCACCAAACCGAACATTAAGAGTTCCGGCATCAGCATCTGCTGCGAACGTCCCCCACGCCACGACTTCTACTCCCTGACCGTTCTTGTAAAGAGCTCCAGCCTTGAGAGTGTGAGTGTGAACAGCCTCCGCTGTTCCATCCGTGTTTCCCGTCTGAGTTGTATTGAGACTCAGCAAACTCCCAACAGTTCCCGCTCGCGCCTTACCAGTTCCGAATGCGATCTTCTTGTACGGTCTCATCCACTCACCTCCTCCTTCGTCTGGATTCGATTAGGAAATCGATCTCCGTTGTCTTCCCCGCGAAACTCCCTCGAATGTGCCCTGGTCCTCCATAGAGCCAAAGCCTCGTGATCTTCCCTACCGGATGCGTCGGCGGCACAGTCTTCCCTGCGAAGCTCCCGTAGGGTTCACCAGGACCGCCGTAGGGCCAGAGCCTTGTCGTCGGCATCAGACGATCACGAAGGTATCGCCGCTCGCAGGGGCGGTTGTCAAGGCTGTGACTGTTAGTTCTGGCGTCGCCGCGTTCGTACTTGCCGTGATGTCCGTCGCTTGGCCGCGCAACGCCGCCGTCGTCGTGTTGGCATCGAAGATCACAATGCGCCCCTTGAATTGATCGGCGACCGCTCCGGAAGGCGAGCACGCCGACGTGACAATATTGGTCGTGGTCGACGCCGCGCCCACCGTGCAGCGCACGATGGAGTCGGCCGACCGCTGGAGCGCCGCCACGCCGTTCGTGGAGCCACTGATGGCCCCGAGGTTGGCGTCGATCCGCCCGCCGACCAAGGCCGCGGGAATCCGCCCGTCCAACGTCGTGCCGGTGTCCGTGAGGATCGCGTCAACATTTGTCGCCAGCGCCGCGACGTTCGTCGTGGCTCCCGCGACGTGGGTCAGATCCACCTCGGGCACGCCCGCCACGGTAGGCGTCGCCGCCGCCGTCCCGAGCCACTGGGCCACGTCGACTTGCAGCGCGTCCGCTCCGAACAAGCTGTCCCACACGTTGGCCGGCACGACCATGAAGGTGTGCCGCACGACCAGCGCGCCGGTTTCGGCCACCACCAGATCCAGCCGCCCGAGCGTGCCGGTGTCCGTCGCGTCAACGGGGCAGTCGTACATGCCCAACTCGTCGTGCGTGCAGGATGTCGCCTCGGTCTTCTGCGCGATGTCCGCGCCG
>Ga0209431_10000263_pt1 | contig 42155 bp, 32 predicted proteins | sample RifCSP13_3_FD_184021 | JGI IMG/M metagenome (GOLD analysis project Ga0209431, IMG submission 184021) | Soil microbial communities from Rifle, Colorado - Rifle CSP2_sed 13_3 (SPAdes) (version 2) | ecosystem: Environmental > Terrestrial > Deep subsurface > Rock core/Sediment | place: Rifle... | reverse complement strand
CCCACATTATATGGTGGGTGTCTTGTCTAGGCAAGACTATAATGTAGCCTTGAAGAATATGGCCGACGAGCTTGTTGCGCTATCGCCTTTGGATGGTCGCTATGCAAACGAAACCGAATCCCTGCGCGATTTCTTTTCAGAATTTGCGACGATCCGCGGACGTGTAGCCATTGAGCTGGAGTATCTAATCGCCCTCTCAAAACAAGGGGGGCTTATCCGTCCGCTTACCTCGCAGGAAATCGATCTGCTGCGTTCCCTCGCGGGGCAGTTCTCGCTGAAGGACGCGCAGGAGATCAAAGAGCTTGAGCGGGTTACTCGCCACGATGTAAAAGCCGTGGAGGGCTTTCTGCGATCAAAGCTGGCGCCCACCTCTCTTTCTGATTTGGTGGAGTTTCTGCATTTCGGGTTGACATCTGAAGACGTGAGCAATATCGCTCAGGCAATCCTATTACGCGATGGCCGCGACCGGGTGCTGCTTCCTGCGTTGGACCGCATCATTGACCAGCTGAAGGCAATAGCCAATGCCCATAAATCCACACCGATGTTGGGGCGCACTCACGGCCAGCCAGCCGTGCCAACCACATTCGGCAAGGAAATGGCTGTCTTCTTGACGAGACTGCAGCAAGGGTACAGGTCATTGGCCACGCACCGCTTCAAGGCGAAGCTCAATGGAGCAGTGGGTAATTTCAACGCACTGGCTTTTAGCGCGCCGCAGGTCGATTGGCCGACCTTCAGCGAACAATTCATCCGTGGCTTTGGCCTGGAGATTGAGGCTGCCACCACGCAAGTCTTGCCATACGACAATTGGATCCAATTTTTTGGCGTGCTGCAAAGGATCAATTCTATTTTGATCGGGCTGGCACAAGATGTTTGGCACTACCTAAGCAATGAGTCTCTGAATTTGGTCGCAAAGCCAGGTGAAGTCGGCTCCAGCACCATGCCCCAGAAGGTCAACCCTATCGACTTTGAAAATGCAGAGGGCAATCTTGGGATTGCTAATGCCCTGCTGGAACATTACGCGCGCAAGCTGCCCATTACAAGACTCCAAAGGGATCTTTCCGATTCGACCGTTCGCCGGACATTTGGGGAGGTGTTCGGGCATGCACTGGTCGCGTACAGCAGTTTTGCGCGCGGACTGGGGCGTCTCGAGGTGAACCAGGCCGCGATGAGAAGTGAACTCGAAGCGCACTGGGAGATCATTGCGGAGGGAGCGCAAACAATCCTGCGACTGGCCGGCGTTGCCAATCCCTATGAACTATTAAAGGAACTGACCCGCGGTAAAGGGCTAACCGAGGATTCTTACAAGCAGTGGGTCGACGAGTTGGAAGTAGATGAGGGGGTCAGGGCCAAGCTGAGGTCGCTCACGCTGCTCAATTACGTTGGCCTGGCTGAGCAGATTACAGAAGCGTCTTTGAAGGATTAGTCGGCGTGAATATCGACTTTAGAAAGTGAGGAATGATGAGCGTCACCGTCGTCCTTGGCACGCAATGGGGAGATGAAGGCAAGGGCAAGGCCATAGATACTTTCGCCGGCGGCTTTGACTATGTTGCCCGTTACAACGGAGGCAATAACGCCGGCCATACCATCATCAACGAATTCGGCACGTTCAAGATCCACCTGGTGCCATCCGGCATCTTCTATCCAAACACAAAGTGCCTGATCGGCGGCGGTGTGGTCATCGATCCGGGGGTGCTCATCGATGAGATGAACGCGCTGAGGGACGCGGGCGTAAAACTCGAGAAGCGATTTTTCATCTCTCCCAGAGCGCATGTGATCATGCCCTATCATAAGATACTGGATGGACTGTACGAGGAAGCGAAGGGGTCTGGTGCCACCGGCACCACCCGCCGTGGCATAGGTCCGACGTATGCCGATAAGATTAGTTACAACGGGTTGCGCTGGAGTGATTTCACTGATCTCGATCTCCTGTCGCGTAAACTAAGTATCCAGATCGAGCTGAAGAACAAGATCATCTCTGCTTTGGGAGGCGATCCGTTGGATTTCGACAAGGTCCGTGACGAATACAGGCGATATTATGCAGAAATCCGGCCTTTCATTGCAGAGCTGTTTCCCATGGTTCAGGAGGGATTAAAGTCGGGCAAGAAATTTTTGCTGGAACAAGCTATGGGAACTTGCCTCGACCCCGACTGGGGTACGTATCCATTTGTCACTGGCTCGACAACTCTTGCCTCGGCGGCGACAGGCGGGCTGGGGATTCCCCCGAGAGCCATCAGTCGGGTTATCGGCGTCACCAAGGTATACACAACGCGCGTCGGCGCCGGACCCATGCCAACCGAGATCCACATTGGGAGCGCACGCATTCCGGAGGCCGATCAGCGCGCGTTGGACGCGTTCCGTGAGGTCGCAGCAACCACCGGGAGACCGCGGCGAACGGGCTGGTTCGACGCGGAGTTGACTGCTTTTGCAGCTAAGGTCAATGGGATTGCCCAGATTTTCCTGACCAAGCTGGACGTGCTAAGCGACCTTGAGGAAATAAGGGTTTGTACCGGTTACGAGATTAATGGAAAGCGAGTGCATTATTACGATGTAGATTCTTATGGGCTGGAGAGCGTCAAGCCCATTTATCGCAGCTTGCGAGGTTGGAAACAGGGAATCCGCGGCATCCGCAGGTACACAGATCTGCCGGCGAGAGCCCGAGCCTATGTGGAAACCATCGAGAAATTGATCGGCGTACCGGTCGGCTGGGTTTCCAATGGGCCCGAGCGCGGGGCAGTTATCAGGAAGAGACGCTGATCAGTCTGGTTTACATACTGCAGATCCGGCCGTTGTGATCAACCGACTAATCGAGCTCGGCGTAACCGAGGTCCACTGGGACAAGCGGCCCTTACAGGAAAAAGTTGTGGCTGGTTCTAAGCCACTTTTAAATCATTGAATCGAGCAGTGTGCGGTCCCAAGTATGGGCCAAAGTATCCCGTTTCCGCGCTCCAGCGCACGTCGGCCAAGGCGTCGAGCACGTTGCCGATCAATTGCCCGCCCTTGAATGGCTTCGGCGTTCCATTGCTAACCAAATACCCTAAGCGGATCTCTGTGGCGAAGTTGCCGGTAATCGGGTCTGGGTTGAACCAGGAGAATTGGCTGATCTCCACATAGGGTTCGCTTAGCAGGTTGGCTGCTGGCGTGCGGCCAGGCGGCAGCTCCACAGCACCGAAATCGCCAGTAGGCGGGATGTGGAGGTAGTCGGCGTAGCGTTGAGAAGCCACAAAAGCAACCAATTTGTTATCTCGAATAAGCTCCACGCGCTGGGCTGGCAAGCCTTCATCATCAAAGCCGTTCGATTCGCTGCCAAGTGGAACAGCGCGATTCGCCCAAGCTGTCAGCGGATCGCCTTTGACGTCCTCGCGAAAAACAGATTTACCGATTTCCCAGGGCGAGATCTTCGCGTATTTTGAAGCCGCGGATCCAAGCGACTTCAGTATGCCGGGGTACAAGTCGTCGCCGGCCATGAAGTTGGCTAGCGCATCATCGCGTAACACGACTGGTCCTTGCCATTTGGAAGGGGCAGTCGCCTCCAACACGTCGATCGTATAGCGTGCGCGGCGCCCAACATCTGCATCTATATTCAGGTCGGCGGCCCGCCTGCTGGTCAGTGCGCGCTGCATCTCGGAATGCCGCTCGCCTTTGTGCGCCTGGAGCACGTATTCGATATCGATCTGGGTTGCTTCTTGCTGCGCATCGATGCCCCGGCTGTTTATTAAATGCACGGTTTGTATTTCCCCAAAGCATTCTGCCGATGTCAGCCGGACCCCGTTATTCTTGGAGGCTGCGCTGCGCAGCTCTGACATCACTTCGCCCAGGCTGTGCTGCATGTGGTTTGCAATTCTCGGGTCAACCAATTCGAGCTCTGGGATGCGGGCAGGCGCGGGGATCGAGTGTACTGGGTTGGTCATCAAGCCAGCTATCAGCGCAGCGCGGTCAATGGCCGCATCAATGTCGCCGCCTGGCAGCAAGGTTGCCCGCCCGCTGCCCACCGCGTCCGAACCGTCTACGGTTTTCGTGTGGCGCAGTATCTCGATTTTGTATTCTTCTTCCGCCACTCTGCGGGCCGCTTCCATTTGGTGCGGCACAGCGTAGGTCTGTGCGGCCCGTTTCGTGATGTGGCGCACAGACCAGGCGGCCAGGTCGGCCCGATCCTTTAGGGCTTTAAGAAGTTTGGATAACATCAAGCTAACGGAGCCTTGAATAACAAATGCGGGCCCCCGGAGGCTACGAGTACATATTCTTTGTTCCCTTTGCCGCACATGCCGGCATCCAGGATCATTGATTTCCCGACTGCTGTAACGCTGTCCAGCACATCTGGAACGTAGCCCGAAATGCCCACCGGGGCAAAGACTCGCTCCGTGATCTTGCCGCTTTTTATCTCGTGACCGTAATGGCAGGTCACCTGAATCCCCCAACCCTGCGGATCTTCCATGCCGGAGGACCACTGGTCGAGATAAATGCCGTGATCGACTTGCGCCAGCATGTCTTCCAGGCTCGATGTTCCCGCGCTGAAAAAGGTATTGCTCATGCGCGCATAGGCCTTGCGCGTGTAATCCTGGCGGCGACCGTTTGCTGAGCGCTCCAACCCCAGGGCATGCGCTGAATATAAATCGGTGATGCCGCGGCGGAATATGCCATTTTCGACGATTTGTGTTGGGGCAGCCAGTTGGCCTTCATCATCAAAAAAATACGAACCCCATCCATTCGGCCAACTTGGGTCGTCCTGTATGTTTACCAAAGCAGAGCCAACCGGTTTCCCAATATAGTGAGCGGCTTTGGCGCGCTCTTTTAAAAACATGTCAGTCTCCACGCCATGCCCGAAAGACTCATGGCAAAGAGTGCCGCTTACTCCAGGAGCGGTGATTACCTGATATTCTCCCGGCTCAATGCGTTCCGCGCCAAGCAGCGAAAGAGCGTTCTTCAGCAGATTTTGAATTTCCTCATCGCTAAAGTTAATCTGTTCCCAGCCGCCAGTTGCCCCCTTGCTATCCCAATCGTAATACACCCGTCCATCTGGACCGGAGACAAACAAAATCACAATCAAGCGCACACGCTGTACTCGCTGGGCCAGGTCTGACCAGGCGTTGGCAAAGACCGACGCCTCATTTCTTTCAATGTAAACCACCCGCGCATTGACGATGCGTGCATCCAACCCTTTGACGCGCCGGTGTAGCCGGCGGCAGCGCTCCAGTTTTTCCTGGGTGCTGATTTGTTGAGGGTCTTCATCCATTGGAGTGAAGAAATCACCGCGCCGTTGGCTTTGGGAATCGGGCTTGTACGCGTTGCTAAAGTTGTTCCCGTCCACCAATTCGCTCGCCGCTTTTTGCACCTCTTGGGCGGTGAAACCGCCAACGGCGCGCTCGAAATTGGTAACGCCATCGAATGCAGTGAGCACGGTGCCTGCGGTGGGCGGCGGTTCCTCGGTAATTTGCTCTTCTTGGTTGTCAATGGAAATGCGCAATCCCTGCTGGGAGGAGAGCAGGATGGCAAAGTAAGGCGCCTTCTTCTGCCCATAATTGATAACTTCCGGCAGGGTAGGCCGCAAAGCGGCCATGGGTTCGGGCAAGTTGAGATCGGGCATTAGACTAGTCACAGCATTATAAAACTTTCCTTCCAACCTGTTTCGCTTGACGCTGATTCCTCGATATGCTAGTATCGCGCATAATCTCGAATAGATGTTCCATCCCCTTATGAGTAAGCGAATTCAATTTCTTCTGCTGGTCCTTGCAGCCTTACTGGTCACCGCCTGCACGCGCTCGGTTACCTCGGCGTCTGATTCGACCCCTACCGAAGACCCCCTCGATTCGATCTTCAACACCATTGCGACGCAAACCGCACTGGCAGCTGGACCCAAGGATCCTGACCTTACGGCTTCTCCCGTTGCCAGCGCGACTTCGATCTTTGGGGCCACGGCAACATTGGCGTCTTCTCCCACAACGGCGCCGACAGCCACCACTACGCCCGCCCCGATCACAGAACTGGATGTGCCCAACCAGTACACACTTCACCTTGGAGAGTGGCCGTATTGTCTGGCGCGCCGTTTTGACATCGACATTGAATACATCCTGGCGGCCAATAATTTGACCAGCAGCCAGGCCAACAATTTAAGCGTAGGTTATAAGCTGGCTATTCCAGTCAATTATGTCGGCACGTTTGGTGGGGACCGGTCGCTGCGCGCACATCCCACCACTTACGTTGCCAGCGGCAATGATACGTTCTATAGCATCGCTTGCGCTTTTGGCGACGTCTGGCCGGAACATATCTCTGAAGCCAACGGCATGGATATTGACGAACAGCTACAGGGCGGCGCGCAATTGCATATTCCCTAATTTAATTAATGACAAACGAAATCCTTAGTAGCGAAACCGTGTTTCGCGGACGCGCCTTTAAAATCCAACAGGATCGAGTCCAGCGCCCTAATGGCCCTCAAACCTACGACACCGTCCACCATATCGGTGCGGTTGCCATGGTGCCCGTAGATTCGGACGGGCGGATACTTTTCGTGAGCCAGTATCGCCACGCCGCGCGTCATCGCTTGCTGGAACTGCCCGCAGGCACTCTGGAGGAAGACGAACCCGTCGAGGAAACTGCCCAACGCGAACTGCGCGAAGAAGTCGGCATGGCGCCTGGGCGCCTGACCAAGCTGGCCGATTTCTTCCTGGCGCCAGGTTACTCCACGGAGCGTATGCACATCTATCTGGCTGAAGATTTGCGACCCGATAGCCTGGCTGGCGATGAAGATGAAGAATTGGAGACAAAGCGCCTGACCCTCGACGAAGCCTTCGCCGCCATCCATTCCGGCGAAATCGAGGATGCGAAGACCATGCTTGGCCTTTTCTTATTCAAGGAGTATCTAACCAAGAAGGAGCTTGGATCAGCTTAGAGCTTGCAGCTTGTGGCTTAAAGCGGAACGTTGATACCTGAAAGCGACAGCTTGGTTGAACTTGCCATCCCCGCCAATATCGGCTATAATGGGCTAGATTTCCCCGGACTTTTCGCACAATCTGATTCACTAGCCCTCTAACGTTTCGACGCGAATGAACCCGCCTGGGGTGCGGGTGATGCACCAGTACGCTTTTTCCTATCCTTTCGTTTGAACAAAGGGACCTCCCATGGATGATTTGCTGACTTTAGAAAAAAACACCCTAGCCGATCTGCGCAGGCAGGCCAAAGAACTTGGCGTTGACCGCGCCAATCGCCTCAAGAAAGAAGACCTGCTGGTTCATATCCGCCAGGCCGAAGCCCAAAAGCAAGGGCGCGAAGTGCGCGGCGGTATCCTAGAGATCATGAACGAAGGCGTTGGTTTCCTACGCTCAGATCATTACCAAGGCGGCCCGGGCGATGTGTATGTCTCCCAGACTCAAGTGCGCCGCTATGGATTGCGCAACGGAGATCTCATCATTGGCGAGGCGCGCCCGCCGCGTGAATCCGAAAAACACTTTGGCCTAGTAAAAGTCGAATCGGTCAATGGTCTTGATCCAGAAGAAGCCAAGACCCGTGCTCGTTTCGAAAACTTGACCCCTATTTTCCCTGAAGCACGTTTTGATTTAGAAACTGATAAGCGCGGCTTGGCCATGCGCATGATTAACCTGGTAGCCCCAGTTGGGCGCGGCCAGCGCGGTTTGATCGTCTCCCCGCCGAAATCCGGCAAGACCACAATTCTAAAAGAGATGGCTAACTCCATCTCGACTAAATATAAAGACGTTCACCTCATGGTGGCGCTCATCGGTGAGCGACCTGAAGAAGTAACGGACATGGATCGCTCCGTGGATGCTGAAGTGATCTCATCCACTTTCGATGAGCCGGTCACCTCGCATGTGCGTGCCGCCGAAATGGTCATTGAGCGCGCCAAGCGCTTGGTCGAGATGAAGCGCGATGTGGTTATTCTGATGGATTCACTGACTCGTCTGGCACGCGCCTATAACCTGGTGGTTACTCCTTCCGGGCGCACCCTGTCCGGCGGTATCGATCCATCTGCACTTTATCCCCCTAAGCGGTTCTTTGGCGCAGCGCGCAATATCGAGGAGGGCGGCTCGCTCACCATCATCGCAACTTGCCTGGTCGATACAGGCTCGCGCATGGACGACGTTGTCTACGAAGAGTTCAAAGGCACCGGCAACATGGAACTCCATCTTTCACGCAAATTGCAGGAGCGCCGCATCTTCCCTGCTATCGATGTAGAGCGCTCGTCTACCCGTAGAGAAGAAATGTTGCTGGGCCCTGACATCACTCAGTATGTCTGGCTCCTGCGCCGCATGTACAGCACCATGATCGCTGAACCGCCGCACGGCGCGGGCATGGACATGAGCAACGCCATGGAGGCTTTGCTGCAACGCATGTCGAAGACGGACAGCAACCAGGAATTCCTCGAAGGCTTGAAAGACCAAGCTTAGAGCCTATCCATTGGTGATGGATCAGACAGCATTCACCACGGAGACACAGAAGGCATGGAGTTTAATAAAATAGTGGCTTCTCTGTGTTTCCGTGTCTCCATGGTTTGATTTACTTCCAGTCGATAAGGGATATTGGAATGAACACGCAGGGATGGCGCCTGATTTCCGCCAGCCTGCTTTTTATTTTTGCGAGCTGCTCACCTTCGCCGGCGGCAACCGCCACCGGGTTGCCCACCGCGCAGGTTCTTCAAACCAGTCCGACTCCAACCATAGCATTCGGTCAAGCCAATCCATCAACTTCACGAACAGAGATCGAAACGTACACGGTTGTCGAAGGCGACACAATAGGCAGCGTCGCTTCAGCCTTTAATCTAAAACCTGAAACCGTACTTTGGGCCAACTACGGTTTGCTGCTGGACGATCCTGATTATCTGCTCACCGGCATGCAACTGACCATCCTTCCCGTGGATGGGGTTTACCACCAGGCTGGCACGGGTGACAGTGTCCAAAGCCTGGCCGCATTTTTCGCGGCCGATGCCCAGCACATCATTGATTGGCCAGAGAATAAGATCGACCCAGGCAATCCTTCGATCTTTATCGGACAATGGGTGCTGGTGCCTGGCGGACAGCGCGCCTTGCGCCGTCGCTTCATGCCCAATTTACCCAGCTATGCCATGGCGGTAGATCCGTTTGAATTCGGCATCGGCGCCTGCCCTGAAAATGTCAGCTTCGATGCGAGTGGCGATGGCGTGTACGCCTGGCCCGTAGACAACCCTGTCGTCCGCGGCGATGGCTTCTGGTCGGCGCACCTTGGACTGGATTTGGCCGTTGAAATTGGTGGAGATGTTCGCGCAGCTGACGATGGGGTAGTGGTATTTTCGGGGTGGTCGAACCTTGGCTATGGCTACACCATCATGATCGAGCACGGCAACGGCGACTTTACCCTTTACGGTGGATTGAATGCGGTCGTTGCCACCTGTGGCAGCGTGGTGGAGCAGGGCGATGTAATCGGCGCGGGCGGAATGACCGGCCATCCAGCGGAGCCATTTGTACACTTCGAGCTCCGCCGAGGGCAAGATTTTCTCGACCCTCTGGCTGTGCTTCCTAGCCAATAAGCCGGACGGGGCGCTGCAGGAAGCCCTGGTATTTCGCTGCAGCATTTGCGATCAGTTTTCTTTCGGCGGGACCAAAGATTTTCAAAGGGCGTAACTGGATCTCGACTTCTTTTTTTATACGGATGCGCCGCCAGGAGCCGGCAAGTAGCCCATTAATAACAATAAGGTGAGAGTAGGCATAGTCGAATAATTGCTCCCGGCGTTCTTTGTCTAGAGAAAATCCGTGGTCTTTGTATGACATGCCATATTCGTCGAAATTCGGCAACAGGTACGCGGTGGGCGGGGTTTTACGGGGCGCGACATCTTGCTCCGAATACCAATATGTTTTCCCATCTTTTTCTAAGCGGTTCAAGTTTCCCTTAACCTTATCAATAGCTGCATTGGCATCAGCAACTGTCAAACCGGACCAATAAGAAAAGTCTTGCGCTGTGGCCGGGCCGCGGGCTGTGATAAACCGCTGAACAAATCTTGTCGCTGCATCCTGGCGATCAAATCTCGCAATCTGATCAGGGGAGCGTTCGTCCAGCAAAGCGTAGGTGAATTGCTTCCCCCGCCTGGGTCCGCTGCAGATTAAACCTTCCAATTCCGCGTGCATCATGATGTAGGCCATGCTTAGGTTGGTTGTTGCAATTCCCCTTTTCGCCAGGTGAGTCTTTAGCTCGTTGCGCGTGAGTGTCTTATGTGCACCCAGAGCCTTTTCAATTGCAGCATGAGCTCGCTTAAATGTCTTTGCATCCAAATCGTTCTGCCTGTACATATGGGCATTCTGGGCATGCACCCGCGGCGCAGTAAGCTTCAACAGCCAGCGGATATCTTCTCGGGATACAAAGTGCCAGGTCGGGCGCAGGACATGCGTGCGAAGGATCTGTCCCTTGGCGAAGGCGGCTTCGATTTGGGGTTCTGTTGCGTCGCGTAACCGCAATCCGACCGCCCACAGTGCCCCGGAGAAGTCCTGGGCTTGTATCGCCACCAAATGTTTGACCACATCCTCTGGCTTTCCTGAGAATGGCCTGATAAGAAGTTGATTATGTAACCGCAATCTGACGATATCGAGTGGTATGGCCACAGCCCCGCAGTATAGCGCAGCCATTGTCTGAAAATTGGCCCGTTCCTTGCACTTTGATCCTTGTCATGGGTGTGGTCATTCCTTCGATTCCCTACAAGTCCCAGTATGACCCGGACGCCAGTGAGTTCCGCAACGATTGCGGCCCGGCCTGTCTGGCGATGCTACTGAACGCGTTCGGATTCAACGCCTCGACGAATGCGGTCTACGCCAAAACAGGGGCTAAGCCAAACAATTACGTCAGCGTGGCGCAGCTAATGCGCGTCGCATTGAGTTATGCTGTCCCTTTTGATTACTTTGGCCGCTGGACACTGTCGCAGCTTCTCGAAGCTATCCACACAGGTAAAGGCATTATTGCTCTTGTTCACTATGGCGCCTGGTCGCAGATCAATCCGGGCATCTCGACGCAGAATACCTTCGAAGGACCGCATTTTGTCGTGGTCGTTGGCGCCGATGACCAACACATCTTTGTCAATGACCCATTATGGAAAGAAAGCCGCCGCAGCCAGGGCTTCCGCAAAGCCTGGACCCATAGCCAGTTCATGGAGGCCTGGAGTCGTAACCAGGAAGACGGCAACACACCATGCTGCGGCCTGATTACCCAGCAATCTCTACCCACTGCGCCTTACGGCAGCGGAGTCTGGGCGCCGAATATCGAGTTCACCCTAGATACCCAGACCTTGAGCCGCATCCGGGCCTGGGCATTTTTCAATAACGCTCCCCAACCGAACCTTGATAATCCGGCCACGGTAAATGCCTACTTGACCGTTATGGGCGGCTGGGGCACCAAGATGGCTCGCCACAGCGTTGGCGAGGACGACGACTTACGCACCCTTGCCTTACGCTATTATGGCGATCCGCTTAAATGGCGGGCGATCCTCGAATTCAATGGACTGACCTCTGGCGATACCGTCTCCGATGGAGACGTTCTACTGATCCCGCAGCCCCTGGAAAGCCCAGTCGACATTTCCCCCTTAGTGAGGCCAAGCGGTGGGACCTACCAGCAGTTTGCCTGGATCCAGAAACAAGAGGCAAAGAATACTCTGCAAGCAGTCAACTCTCAGACTAACTGAGACCCAGGAGCTAACCAAACGGGAACTTTCTGCGCGATAATTCGTTAAATGACCAGAAAGCAGGCAGACTCGCCTGCAAACTTTGTTTTCAGAATGGAGATGGTATGTTGAAGAAAAGCTTGGTTCTCTTGGTTTTAGCTGCGTCAGCACTCATCTTGGCTGCTTGCAGCGGAACCACAACCGTTATTCCCAGCTACGGCGGCACAAGTGCGGCTGGGCTTTCGGTAAATGGTCATGGCGAGGTAGTGCTCCCGCCCGATGTGGCCTATGTGACTATCGGCGTTCACACCGAAGCCACGGATGTTTCGCAGGCTGTGTCCGATAATGCCAATCAGGTCGAAGCTGTAATGGCTTCCTTGTCCCAGGCTGGCGTTGCTGCCGAGGACATGCAGACCTCGAACTTCAGTGTGTACACGATGGATAATTACGACCCCCTGACCGGCATTGTCAACGGAAAGAAGTACTCTGTCGATAACACGGTAAACGTGACCGCCCGCGATCTAGCTGGCCTGGGTAACCTTTTGGACAACGCAGTGACCGCAGGCGCCAACTCGATTTGGGGTGTAACGTTTGATCTCGAAGATAAGGATGCGGCGCAGGCCCAGGCTCGCGATTTGGCCGTTGAGGATGCTAAGGCCGAAGCCCAAGCGCTGGCAGGCGCCACCGGAGTTTCCCTTGGCGAGATCATCATCGTAAGCTACACAAGTTCCAACTACAATTACTATCCCTATTATGGGTTAGGTGGCGGAGGGGGCGGTGAAGCTGGAGCCGCCACTAGCATTGTGCCTGGCCAGATCACCATCAGCGCCGATGTCTACATTACTTACGCTATCCAATAGCAAATAGCCCGAACAAAAAATGAACCCCACAGATTGGGGTTCATTTTGTTTTAACTGCCTGCCCCTCTCTGTTACCATGAGTAAATATGCGCGAGCTGTTTGCTCTTTTTCTCCGCTTAGGTTTCACCGCCTTTGGTGGACCCGCCGCACATATCGCCATGATGCGCGATGAGGTTGTGACAAGGCGCAAGTGGTTGACCGAACAGGAATTCCTTGATCTTCTTGGGGTCACCAATCTGATCCCTGGTCCAAATTCAACGGAGTTGGCAATCCACATCGGGTACCTGCATAGTGGTTGGAGCGGCCTATTGGTGGCTGGCGTATGTTTCATCGCACCGGCGATGCTAATCGTGATAGCCCTGGCTTATTTATATGTCCAGTATGGATCCCTCCCCGAAGCTACAGCTTTATTTTATGGCGTCAAACCGGTGGTCATTGCCATCATCGTCCAAGCCCTGTGGTTTCTAGGCCGTCAAGCCATGAAGACCTCCCGGTTGATTGTTTTGGGTGTCCTGGTGCTGACCCTGTATTTCATGGGTCTAAATGAGATCGCGTTACTTTTAGGGTCCGGGTTGTTATTGCTGATGTTAAAGCTCATCCATCAATCCCGTGGAATAAAATCAGTCGGATTATTGATTCCCTTCACGTTTTCCTCGCTGGCAGTAGCCGCCCAGCCCTTCACTCTTGGCATCCTATTCCTTACCTTTTTGAAGATCGGCTCTGTTTTGTATGGCAGTGGATACGTGTTGTTCGCCTTCCTGCGCGCCGACTTTGTCGAGCGACTAGGTTGGCTCACGGACCGCCAGCTACTCGACGCAATCGCCATTGGGCAATTTACGCCGGGTCCGTTGTTTACTACCGCAACGTTCATCGGGTACATCCTTGGAGGGATCCCTGCGGCTTTGCTGGCTACGCTGGGAATCTTCCTCCCCTCTTTTATTTTCGTGTTAGTCAGCAACCCCTGGGTTTCTCGTTTGCGAAATTCGGTAGTGGCTTCTGCCTTCCTGGATGGCGTGAACGCGGCTGCCCTTGCCCTGATGGCCGCAGTTACCTGGCAGTTGGGGTTCGCCTCCCTAGTGGACCTGCCCACAATGCTTTTGGCTGTCCTGGCCCTAATCTTGTTGATTCGGTTTAGAGTAAATTCTGCCTGGCTCGTGTTGGGTGGGGCAGCCGCTGGCCTGCTTTTATACCCGCTTGGTTAGCGCTGGTTCGCTGAGATCGGTGATGGTAATGATGTTGCGGCTGGTTTCCACTTCTCCGCTCAGATCATAAGGCATGGCGCCGGTGATTTTCACTGGAACGATTTCTCCGATTGGCGGAGATCCTTCGACGAATACCAGTCCATCGATCTCTGGCGCGTCCCGATAGCTGCGTCCAACCGCCATCGGTTCCTCTGATTCTTCGTATTGCCCGTGTCCCTCAATTAGGACATCCAACGCCCTGCCCACCCATTCGTGGTTCTTTTCCAATGAGATGCGCTGCTGCAGCGTCATCAGCCGATCCATGCGCTCCTCTTTCACCTCCTGGGGAATGGGGTCGCCCAGGGGTTCGCTTGTCGTTCCGGGCTCGAAGGAAAAGGTAAACACCCCAAGGCGGTCAAATCGGATTTCTTCTATGAAGTCCAAAAGCGTCTGGAATTCTTCCTCTGTTTCGCCTGGATAGCCAACGATGAATGTAGAACGCAAGGCAAGACCTGGCAGGGCAATGCGCATCTTTTCCAGCGTGCGGGTTACCCAATCCATGTTTGCAGGTCTGCGCATCCGCCGCAGTGTTGCAGGATGCGCATGCTGCAAAGGCATATCGACATAAGGAATGAGTTGTTTATGCGTGGCCATCGTTTCGATCTGGCGATCAGTGACCGAGCCAGGGAAGTTGTACAGGATTCGGATCCAGTCAATCTCTGGCACCTCGCGCACCAAGGCGTCTAGCAAAGTTGACAAGCCTTCGCGCTGCCCGAGTTCGTAACCCCAATCCGTGATGTCTTGTGCAATAAGAATGATCTCGCGCACCCCGGCATCCTGCATGGCGCGCGCCTCTGTGAGGATATTCTCCATCGGGCGGCTGACTAGCGTTCCCTTGATCAGCGGAATAGCGCAAAATGCGCAGGGACGCCGGCAGCCGTCAGCAATCTTGAGATAGGCGCTGTAGCCTTGTTTCGAAATCCGCAACACGCCGCCTTCATCGCGGCCAACGGCTGTTGCAGACTCGGGAAGGTGATATAGCGGTTCTGGATGGCGGCGATTGCGCAGCTTGCCTACCAAATCAACGATATCCATCCAGCGCCGCGTCCCGAGCAGCCCATCAACTCCGGGCACTCGCTGGATCACCTCGGCGCCGTAACGCTGGCTGAGGCAACCGGCCGCGATCAACCATTGGTCCGGGCGCTTTTGTGTTGCCAACTCGTTCAACACCTGATAAGACTCTTCGCGCGCCGGTCCAATGAACCCGCAGGTGTTGACGATCAACACTTGCGCCTGGCTGGGATCGGCGCTCGCCTGGTACCCATCTCGCGCCAGCAACTTGGCCATCGATTCGGAATCGACCGTGTTCTTTGCGCAGCCAAGGGACACTAGGTGGAAGGACTTGGATCGAACCATTTAGAAAGGATTCTAAGGTGCGAGTGTGGGTTCTGGACTCGGGGTCGCCGTTGCGGACGGCGTCGCGCTGGGGGTCAGTAGAACATTCGCGGTTGCGGTCAGGATCCCCGGATCGATGGTCGGCGTTGGCGATAACGTGGGTGTGGCCGCACCCTCCCTGGAGAAGACGACTTCCATAACCTGGCCATAGAGCCCCATAATCCCCAGGTCTTGCTCATTCAAAAAGGCGCGTAGTGCAGATCCGTTGCCAGTAAGCAGCACGATCTGATTGGCTGCAGTATATGTGTAACTGCCGCCGGGAAGTGTCCGCCCCTCGAACTCGACCCGCCCATCTACAGTGATGCGCATCCATGTGCGCTGTGTGGAAATTAACCGCAAGGCGATATTGCCGAAGGCGCCGGCTTGTATTGTGGCTTCGCCCAGCAACCCGGGCGTGGGCGTTCCCTGGTCTAACAGGTTAATGGGCTCTATTGTCCCGGCCGGCGGGGTTCCGGTCGCTGCGGCGCTTTCACTGGGAAGCAGTATTCCGATCAATGGCGGCGCAGTCGGTTCTGGTGTTTGCCCTGCGGCAGCCGCCGCGACGCGGCCGATGCTCCAGACCACGAAGATCAATAGAAATAACCCCGCGACTCCGCCGAACAGGATATCCCGCGAAAGAAGGGGAGTAAGCCACTCCGGCATTCGAAGCACCAGCTTGGCCGGTTGGCCTTTTGGTTTGATCGGCTTTATGGACTGCTTTGCCAGAAAGCGCTGTTGCACAGCCTCGGCGTACCGCGCCAGAACCCCTTCGCTCTCAAGTCCTAAAAACTCCGCATACGATCCCAGCATGCCGCGAGCCTGGGACGGTGAGGGGAATTTATCGAACTCCCCATGTTCCAGCCGGTCTAAATAATGCACAGGCAGGTGCGTGCCGGATTCAACTTCTTCCAAGGTAAGTTGCAGCCGCTCGCGAATTGCCCTTAGTTCGGCGCCGATACTTGCAAACGTTGCCTGGACTTGATCCTCGACCGGGGGAAGGCCGATGGGAGCAGTCGCTGGCTCTTGTTCAGAAGTTTCCTGTTTTTGTGGGGTGAGTATTTCGAAAAGTTCTTGCGGGTCAAGCTCTAAGAATTCCGCGTAAGTGCGCAGAAAGCCGCGCACCTGCGCCGGCGCGGGCAGAGCGCCGAAGTCACCCTCCTCCAGGGCTCGTAAATAATGGCTGCGAATGCGCGTTGCCTTGGCGACTTCTGCCAACTCAAGCCGGCGAGATTCACGGGCTTGTTTCAGCCTTAGGCCGACATCTTTGGAACTCATATTTGTTGGGAATTGTATCGGAGAAAGAAATCAGCCTGCGGGCTGGGCAGGCCGATCATTCATCTTAATTACCGGTAACCAAATAACCGAACTCTAGTCTCTAATCTCCTAATTATGATTTACTCTCCTTACCCTCTGCTTCAGTCATCTCTTGGGGGGCGGCCTCCGGTTGCTTGGCTTCTGCTGCCTTTGGTTGCTGTGGGGCTTCAGCGGCAGCGGCCAGCTCTTCGGCCGCCACCATATAGTTTTCGGGGTTTTCGCCTTCGCGGTAAACCACTGCTTCGAACTGCGGGATGATATCTACTGTCAGACGAACCCCAACTTTATGCAGACCTAGCAAGCGCAGGGGTTGCCCATGGATCTGCCGCTTGTCGACCTTTAACCCGATTTTTTCACTAATCGAATCGGCAAGCGTTTGGGTCGTCACGGAACCATAAAGTTTTCCGGTTTCTCCGGCCTTGGCGGGGAAGAGCAACTGCAGACCGGTAAACTTATCGGCCACGGCACTCATCTCGGCGTTCATCGAGTCGCGCTTCTTATCTGCCTCGGCCGCGATCCTTTCGGCTTGTTGCAGGGCTGCCTTGGTTGCGCGTGAAGCCAGGCCTTGAGGGATCAGGAAATTGCGACCGTAACCGTTGGCCACCTTCTTTACCTGGCCGGCACGGCCCAGTTTGTACACATCCTCTAAAAGTAATACTTGCATTGGTACCTTCTTTAAGAATAAATGGGACTTGTATTCTGTCCCAGGACGGGCGTTATTTTACCAGATGAAAGAGTCGCGTCAACGCTCCATTTGCGCAGGCTACGGCTGTGGCGTGGCTGTGGAAACCAGCCTTTGCAGGATCCAACCATACTCATCCCGATTCGGCATATAGACGTGCAGCCACAGCACGCCTCCGGCTTCCACCGCTGGCTCATTCAACAAATGCACGACCGTGCCATTCAACAGAGTTGTGATTGCTTCGCCGGCCGGCTCCTTGCGCACAAAGGCCCCCGTACCTTCATCGGCATCGATCACTGCAATGATCGGCGCGGGTGATGGCGATGGGGTCCTCGTCTGCGTAGAAGTCGCGCTGGGGCTGGGGGATGGCGTGTGGCTGGCGGTGGGTGTCGATGTTGGCGGGGGCGTCGCGGTCGGTGTCCGCGTTGGCAGCCCAACGCGCGCCCCGAAAACCGCTCCCGCGCCGGAGAAGCCGACAAAAACCAAAATGCCGGCCAGCAATATAGCCGCGCCCAGGGAATATCCAAATGGAGTTGGTGGGCGGAAACCAAGCATGGCAAGGGTGATAGCTCCACACAACGTTGCCCAGGCCAAATAAATGGCGAATAACACCAAACCGTCCGGCCAAAGAAATGGGATTCGGCTTCCCAGACCAAAACCTGAAACGCTCAAGGGGACGAACAACCCGATGCTTAGCAGGTAACTGGGCAGTTCGGGGTTTTGGCCCCCACGAATGAGCGAGGCGGCAGTCAGTGCGCCGGCAAGTGTTAACAGAACCAAGGCGGGCCACTGGAATTGCGCGTAGATATGTGCCTGGATAGATTGGGTATTGGCGCTGTACTGCGCGGCTTGCCCCGCGAGCCAGCCGGATGCAAATACCAGTAGCGCGCTCACCAGTAGCGCTACACCGCTGCGAACAAAATGGCGCGCCGATCCCAGAGCAACGCCCAACGCGACGCCTACGACGGGCGTCATCACCGGTGCCATGAAGGCCCCGACCAAGATCAAAAATGGAGAATCCAGCAGCAGGGCTAGCCCTATCACAGATCCTGCAAAAAGAGAGTACAGAAAAAAATCAACATTCGGCGCAGCCCTTCGCACTACGCTCTCGAGCGCCTGGCTGCGTTCGTCAACCGTCAGAGGACCGAACAGGCCGCGTTCAATCTGCCGGCGCCGCGCCGCCGGAAGCTGCGGATCATCGTCGGGCTGGGTGTGATTTGAAGGTAGAGTCATGGGATGATGGAACGTGTTTGCGCGGTATTATACAGGACGGCTTTTAAGGTTTTCGACCCGGACCCTATCAATTTTTGCAATGACAAGAACTAAAATCACTGCCGTTATCCTTTGCGCGTTCATACTTGGCGGCTGCGCCCAGCAACCTGCGACAGCAACTCCTACATCCTTACCCGAATCATCGCTTACACCGTCTGTTCCATTGATAGCCCTGTTGGCCCCCCCGGATAGTGACCCTAGCCTGGTCGCGGTCGCCTCGGAAGTTGCTACTGCATATGCCTCAGCAAATAATATGCAATTCGAACAACGCGCGCTGCTGAATCCGGCTGATCTGCCTCCTTCTCTATCCAAGCTCATTGTGTTGCCGCCAGACCCGGGCGCGTCCGCTTTGGCCGCCGCGGCTCCGAATGCACAAGTAATTGCCGTTGGCATTGCTTCAGAAGGCAGCCCGGCGAATCTAACAACCCTAGCTCTTGGCGGCAACGATGATGCCCAAATCGCTTTTGTTGCCGGATACATTGCTGCCTTGTCTGCCGAAGATTGGCGCGCTGGAATCATGTACACGGGGACGAGTGCTTCAAATGTGAACGACTTTGTCGCAGGTGTGGAATATTTCTGCGGCTCTTGCGCCCCCTTTTCCCCGCCGTTAAGCGAATACCCTGTCGCTGCGCAGGCTGCCGATCCCCAAAATTGGCAATCAGCCGCCGATCAATTACTGGCACAATTCGTGAACGTGGTTTACCTAACGCCAGAGCTGGAAGCGAGTGGCGCTGCCCAATATTTGGTGAACTCTCGCGTCTTGATCATTGGCAATGGAACGCCCCCCGAAGAGTTGTCCAACTCCTGGATCGTTTCCGTCAGCGCCAATCCCGCCGAGGCTTTGCGGCAGCTTTTGCCACTCGCCCTCAACGGCCAACCGGCTGAATCAGTTAATTCCCTTTCATTGGCCCACGCCAATGCCAACTTGTTCAGTGAAAGCCGCCAGGCTGATGTTCAGAAGGTAATCGAGGATCTTTTGTCCGGCTACATCCAGCTCCCGGCTGATTAAAATGATCAATTGCTATACCGGGAACTGCTAACCACTAACCAATTGCCAATCTCTTATCTCCAGTCTCTAATCTCAACCTCGGTTTCTCACCTTAAAAGATTCAAACACTTTCTTGATTAGCCTTCTTGTTCATGTTAGACTCTTATACCCTTAATTTTGGGCGCTCCCGCCCAACTCACTTGTGGCAATGCGCCCCAACCCCAACCTTCTTAGGAGGAAGAGAATTATGAGCAAGAAACTGTATTCTTTGCTCGCCCTGCTGGTGGCAGCTGCATTCATCTTGGCTGCCTGCGGCCCGGCGCCCACCCCAACAGAGGCCCCTGAAGAGCCCGAGATGACCGAAGCCCCCACAGAGGCGCCAACGGCGGAACCGGTCGCCTTCAAGGCCTGCCAGGTGACCGACGTCGGCGGCATCGATGACAAGTCCTTCAACGCTACCGCGTGGAAGGGCATCGAAGATGCCATTCCCCAATTGGGCATCGAAGGCCAGTACCTTGAGTCCCAGGAGCAGGCTGACTACGAAACCAATATCAATGCCTTCATTGAAGATGATTGCAATTTAATCATCACCGTAGGCTTCTTGCTTGGCGACGCCACGGCTGCTGCGGCCAACGCCAATCCCGATCAACAGTTCGGCATCATCGACTTTGCTTATGACCCGGCGATCCCGAACGTCACGGGCCATGTGTTTGCCACCGACCAGGCTGCATTCCTGGCAGGTTATGTGGCTGCTGCCACCACCCAGACGGGAACCGTCGGTACCTTCGGCGGCCTACAAATTCCGCCTGTTACTGTGTTCATGGATGGCTTCTGGTACGGCGTTCAGTATTACAACGAACAGAAGGGAACCAGTGTGCAGGTGCTTGGCTGGGATCCGGCCACCCAAACCGGTCTCTTCACCGGAAACTTTGAATCTACTGATGATGGCGCCTCCTTCGGCAACAATTTGATGGACGAAGGCGCGGACATCATCATGCCTGTGGCTGGGCCCGTTGGTCTGGGCACTGCTGCCGCTGCTCAATCACGTGGCGGTGTTTGGATCATTGGCGTGGATAGCGACTGGACTCAGACTGCCCCCGATTACGTTGACATTATCTTGACCTCCGTCTTGAAGAAGATGGATGCCACCGTGTTTCAGATGATTGAGATGATGTTGAACGGTGAAGCCCCTGGCAACCTGATTGTGGGTACGCTCGAAAGTGGCGGAGTGGGAGTTGCAGGCACTTTCGATGCGGAACTGCAGGCTGAACTGGATGCCATCACTGCCGGCATCATCGCTGGTGAAATTCAGACTGCTCCGTAAGTTTGTTTAAGTTTTGTGATTACAAGTGGCCCGGCTGAACCGGGCCACTTTGTTTTTCAGGTCGTTTAGTTTGGCATGGTAGAATGCCGCAGATCCTTTGGTCTGAGGTGAGATGGCGCTGGTCCTTGAGCTACGTGGAATCACCAAACGTTTTCCAGGAGTGCTTGCAAACGATCACATTGACTTGAGCCTCGAAAAAGGGGAAATCCATGCTTTGTTGGGGGAAAACGGAGCGGGAAAGACCACGCTGATGAATATCCTCTATGGCCTTTATCAACCCGATGAAGGTAAGATTTTTGTCAAAGGGAAAACCTTAATCGTTCGATCTCCCACCGATGCGATCAATGCCGGTATTGGAATGGTCCACCAGCATTTTATGCTGATACCGGTTTTCACTGTCACCGAAAATGTGATGCTCGGAGACGAAATAACGAGGGCAGCTGGCGTGCTTGACCGTGCCGCAGCTACAAAACGTGTAAAGCAAATCTCGGAGAAATATCAGCTCGCCGTCCGTCCGGATGCCCTTATCTCTGAATTGCCCGTCGGCGTCCAGCAGCGCGTAGAGATCATCAAACTCCTGTACCGCGAAGCGGACATACTTATACTGGATGAGCCGACTGCGGTGCTCACCCCGCAGGAAGCCGACGAGTTGTTCAAGATTATGCGCGCCCTCACCGAGCAGGGAAAATCTATCATCTTTATTACCCACAAATTGCGTGAGGTGCTGCGCGCAGCTGATCGAATCACTGTAATTCGATTGGGTAAGGTGGTAGGCTCGACCACTCCAAAGAAAGCCACCGAGAGCAAATTAGCATCCATGATGGTTGGACGAGACGTGTTGCTGCGTGTGGATAAAAAAACGGCCAAAGCTGGGCGTGCCATCTTGGAGGTAAACGACTTAAAAGTCACTGATGACCGAAAGCACCTTACCGTAGAAGGGGTGAGTTTCGATGTGCACGCCGGCGAGATCGTAGGCGTGGCTGGCGTTCAAGGCAATGGTCAGACCGAGCTGGTGGAGGTTCTTACCGGACTGCGGCCGCCTTTGTCGGGCAAGATTAAGTTATTAGGCAAGGACATAACCGGTGCCCATCCCCGTAAAATCACGGAGCTGGGCGTTGCCCATATCCCGGAGGATCGCCAAAGAGATGGCTTGGTTCTCAGTTATCCGGTGGCTGATAATTTGGTATTGAATAGTTACTACCATGAGCCGTATGCTAAGGGCGTTATTCTTCAAGAGAAGAAGATCGTTTCCGACGCAAAATCTATTATCAGGGATTTCGATGTCAGAACCCCAAGCGCCATGACCACGGTTGGCTCCCTTTCAGGCGGCAATCAGCAAAAGGTGATCGTGGCGCGGGAGCTCTCCCGCCCTGTAAAATTGGTCATTGCCTCCCAGCCCACGCGTGGCTTGGACGTGGGCTCGATCGAATATATCCACAAGCAACTGGTCGCCCGCCGCGACCGGGGCGCGGCAGTACTTTTGGTATCTTCCGAATTGGATGAGATCATGCAATTGTCAGATCGCATCGCAGTAATGTTCCGTGGCAAGATCGTGGATATTCTGGAGGCAAAGAAAGTAAGCCGGCGCGAAGTAGGCTTGCTGATGGCAGGCGCCGCTAAGTCAAATAGATCGAATATTAAAAAAGGCCGCTCAATGAAGAGGAAGAAGAGATGACAGTTAGAACTGGCAAGAAAGAACCCTCTGGCCGCCCTGCGCAACGTAAAAGCGCCCTGGCGATCTTCCTCGACGAGGTATCGCGTGCTCCTATTACCGTCCCAATTCTCGCCATCCTCAGCGGCCTTATTCTTGGCGGCCTCATCGTCGCCGTGACCACTGAAGAAGTATACGCAGCCTGGAGCCGTTCGCCTTTGGAGGCCATCCAGGTGGGTTTCAACGCTGCCTGGAGTTCATATTCTGCGCTGTTCAACGGCTCCATTGGCAACCCTGCTCGCATTTTGAATGCGATTTCCAGCGGCGATGGTGCGGAAATCCGCCGGGCCTTCAACCCTTTTTTTGAGAGTTTGACAAAATCCATCCCGTACATGTTTGCCGGGCTCGCCGTGGCATTGGGTTTCCGCGCCGGTTTATTCAACATCGGCGCCGAAGGCCAATTGTTCATGGGCGCCGTATTTGCCGTCACTGTGGGTTTCGCCCTTACCGGGTTGCCCGCCATCATCCACATCCCGTTAGCGTTGCTTGCGGGGGCGCTCGGAGGTGCGCTGTGGGGTTTCATCCCTGGCTTCTTGAAGGCCAAGACGGGGGGACACGAGGTCATCAACACTATCATGATGAACTATATTGCCTTCCGCCTAAGCGAATATTTGCTGCGCGGCCCTTTACAGCGCCCGGACTCCTTCAACCCCGTCAGCCCCTTCATTCAAGACAGCGCAAAACTTCCGCGTTTCTTTGGCGACCCCATTCGCTTCCATCTGGGCTTTTTCATCGCTTTAGGCGTGGCCTACTTGGTTTATTGGCTTTTATTCAAAACCAAATGGGGCTTCGATCTTCGCACGGTTGGCGCCAACCCGAACGCAGCTCGATACGCGGGTATGAACATCGTTGTTGTCACGATCGCCGCAATGAGTATTTCCGGCGCGTTGGCCGGCCTGGCCGGTGCCAATGAAGTGCTCGGCCTCAACTACAATCTAGCGGTCGCTTTTTCTTCGGGCTATGGCTTCGACAGTATCGCCCTGGCTTTATTGGGCAAAAGCCATCCGCTGGGTGTAGTATTGGCCGCTCTCCTTTTCGGCACCTTGCGCAACGGCGCTTTGCAAATGCAAGTGTCCGCGGGCATCCCGATTGATATTATCTCTGTAATGCAGGCTATGATCCTTGCTTTTATCGCCGCGCCGGCGATTATTCGTACGATTTATCGTCTCCGCGTCCCAACCGTGGTTGAAGAAGAAGTCCATGTTCGCGGTTGGGGGGGTTAATAATGGCAACTACTGCAACCACCCTTCAGCAAAAGACTGTTGAGATTGTTTCCCCGGCCCGCCGCATTGGAATGGGGTTGGTCTTTCTCGCCCTTGCGGTGGTCATTTTCTTAGTGTTTTCCGGTAGCGTAGATCCCGGGGCCGAAACCCGCTTTGTATTGAACCCAGGGGGTACGGAGTTTGCCATTCCTGATTGGATCTTCAATAGTGCTAATGTCTTGAATATTCTGTCCGGCGTGTGCGCCGTAGCCGCGGGTTTCCAACTGGCGCGCGGGTTTGGTAAGCGAACGAATCTTGTCCTCGGCCTCATTTCCGGCGCATTCATCTTTGGTTTCCTTGCCTGGGCGGCCTCGGGGCAATCGCTGAATATGGCCGGTTTGCTCAAATCGACTTTGCAGCGCGCTGTGCCAATAACCCTCGGAGCGCTTTCCGGAGTGCTCTGCGAGCGTTCCGGTGTGGTGAATATTGCCATCGAGGGCATGATGCTGACCGGCGCCATGGTGGGTGCTTTGGTTGGCAGCCTCACAAATCTTTGGATCGGCTTAATTGCCGCCATTCTGGCTGGCGCATTGCTCGCCGCGATCCATGCCGTCCTGTCGATTAAGTACAAGACCGACCAAATCGTCTCGGGAACAGTCATCAACATCTTTGCCATCGGGATCACTTCGTTCATTTCGTCCAAATTCCTTCAACGCTATCAGGACCTGAATAATTCCGGTGTCTTTCCCAGTTGGGAGGTCCCAATACTTTCAAAGATCCCATTCATCGGCCCGATTTTCTTCGATCACAACATCTTCATGTATGGGCTGTTCGTTCTGCTAATCCTTCTGCATGTTGGTCTCTTCTATACCCGCTGGGGGCTGCGCGTCCGTTCGGTGGGTGAGCACCCTAAGGCAGCTGACACTTTGGGGATCAATGTATTCCGGACTCGCTATATGTCTGTGATCCTGGGTGGCATGGTCGCCGGGTTTGGCGGCGCTTATTTCACCCTAGGCTCTGTGGGTCGCTTCGACGAAGTCATGACTGCCGGCCGTGGTTTCATTGGCCTGGCTGCCATGATCTTTGGCAACTGGCGCCCGTTTGGCGCCTTTGGCGCCGGCCTGCTTTTTGGCTTCGCCGACATGCTCGCCTCCAAATTGGCTATCCTCGGCGTGCGCATTCCTTCTGAATTCCTGCTTATGGCGCCCTATATCGCGACTATGATCGTTCTCGCCGGAGTGGTGGGGCGCAGCCAGGTACCTGCCGCCGACGGCAAGCCGTACGAAAAAGAGTAAGCTTCAGGGTACGTACAAGGAGACGCTGGAAAAGCGCCTCCTTTTATTTAATATGGTACCGGTTGTCAAAATCAAGCAAGGACAAGGCAGGCTTAGCCTTCCGCAGTTGCAAGGAGGTCAAAGCCGACGAAGCAATCCCAGAGATGCCAACTATATACTAGATAAATGCCATAATTTTTATGGGTCAAATGTCCATTGGGAAACAGCAAACATGCAAATATATTCATTTATAACTTTCACTTCTGATTCGTCAGAAGTCGTAGATGAGGTGATTTCATGAAGAACAAGGCTCCAATCCTGATCGCTTTGGCCGTGGTGGCTTTATCGGCTTTGGCGTGCATCGAATCAACCGAGGTAACCAGCCTCCAGGCCACGGTTTCCGCCCTGCAGACGCAAGTGGGCGCTGACGGGGAGGGTGCAACCGCACCTGATGCCAATATCGATCTCGGCCCCGCTGATGTCGAATTCACCCTCAAAACCGGTGGGGACGGGCATAGCCTTTTGTTCATTGGCGTCGGCGGCGACATCGACGGAGTGGCCAACCCCACGCTGATGGTCGATCCCGGCGATGTGGTTCAGATCACATTGATCAATGGCCAGCCTGTCGAACACGACCTGGTTATCGATGAATTCGGCGCGGCAACGGGTTCTGTGACCCAGCTGAACGAAGAACGCGTCATCACCTTCGTAGCCGACCAGGAAGGTACCTTCGAGTATTACTGCGCCGTCCCAGGCCATCGCGCCGCCGGCATGGCAGGTACGCTGCAAGTCGGTGAGCCATCCGAGGCTGCGAGCGGGGAATCGATAATCAAGAACCCCACAGATCTGCCCGGCCCTATTGGTGCACGCGGGCCGCAGCTCGTACAGGCTGAATTGGTTGCCCAGGAAGTTGAAGGCAAGTTGGCCGATGGTACGACCTATCCTTACTTTACCTTCAACGGCACTATTCCCGGACCCTTCATCCGCGCTCGTGTCGGAGACACTGTTGAAGTCACTATGAGCAACGAGACGGACAGCGCCTTCACCCACTCGGTCGATCTGCACGCTGTGAATGGCCCCGGCGGCGGCGCGGTGTACACGCAAGTGTTGCCCGGTGAGACCAAGGTCGTTACCTTTGAGGCACTGAATCCCGGCATTTATGTCTATCACTGCGCGACGCCCAGCGTAGCTCACCACATTGCGGGCGGTATGTACGGCCTGATCCTCATTGAGCCTGAGGGCGGCCTGCCGCGTGTCGATCGCGAATTCTATGTAATGCAGGGTGAGATCTACACCGAGGAAAATTTTGGCGCCAAGGGTCTGCTTACCTTCAGCATGGATAAGATGCTCGCGGAAGACCCGGAGTACATTGTCTTCAATGGAGCCGCTGGCGCTCTGGCCGCAGATCCGAACTGGCTGACTGCTAATGTCAGCGAAACCGTGCGCATCTACTTTGGCGTCGGTGGTCCCAACTTCACCTCGTCCTTCCACGTCATTGGAGAAATCTTCGACAGGGTGTACCCGTTCGGATCCATTACCTCAGAAGTCTTGACTGACGTGCAGACCATAACCGTTGCCCCGGGCGGCGCCTGGATCGTTGAATTCACTCTCGATGTACCCGGTGATTACATCCTGGTGGATCACGCGTTGAGCCGCCTCGAGCGCGGTGCGGTAGGTATTTTGCATGTTGAAGGCGAGGGTGACCCCGCAATATTCCACGAGGGATCTGCAAGCGAATAAGCTATTCAATTCCAGACACCTAATCTGGGAGAGTCAATTGACTCTCCCAGATTTGATTCTCGGGCCTTTATAATGTTGTGCTCGAGAGGACGAACCATGAGGACCTTACTGAAGCTGGAAGAAATTGCAATCTTTGTTGGCACCCTGTTGGCGTTTTATGGGTCTATTCCATTCCCAAGGTGGTTGTTTATTATTTTGCTGTTCGCGCCTGATTTCGGCGCATTGGGTTATAGCTGGGCCTCGGGTTGGTGCATTCACCTATAACGTGTTGCATCATCGTGGTATCGCTGTGGTGCTTTATTTCCTTGGAATCTATCTGGAACAGCCAATGGTGATCTGGGCTGGCTTGATTATTTTCCTGCACTCGACACTCGATCGTGCTCTAGGTTTCGGACTCAAGTATCCAGACTCGTTCCAAAATACTCACCTTGGGGCCATTGGCCGCGCGGCCTCGAAAAGCTAGGAGTTCAATATTATTGCTTACAGCCTGGACCGGGTAACTGTTAGCTACAACGCCCAGCCCATCTTCAAAGATCTCTCCTGGGATATCCACAATGATCGCTGTGTTGGCTTGGTCGGCCCTAATGGCGCGGGCAAAAGCACCTTACTGCGCCTGGTCGGTGGTGAGCTGAAGAGCGAAAGCGGCTTTGCCAACGCGCGCGGCAAGCTGACCATCGGAAGCCTGCACCAGGAACCGCGCCTCGATCCCACTCGCACCGTAATCGATGAAGCGCTCACCGCTTCTACGCAGGTGCCCGCTTTGCGGAAGGCGATCGCCAGGGCCGAAGCGGACCTTGGCGATCCATTGGTCTACAGCAACGAAGGCAGGCTGGCGCGCAAAATCGAGGAACACGCCAGCCTCCTCGAAGAGCACACTCGCATGGGAGGTCCCGGCTATGAAGGGCAGGTTCGGGCGACGCTCATTAGCCTGGGGTTCTCCGATACCGAACTTGGCCTTCCTGTCGCGGCATTGAGCGGCGGACAAAAGAAATTGGTTGGCCTGGCTAAATTGTTGGTCACTCGCCCCAATCTCTTGCTGCTCGACGAACCTGACAACCACCTGGATTTATCCGGCAAAGAATTTTTGGAGACTTACATTCGCTCGTATCCTGGTGGTGTAGTCATTGTCTCCCACGACCGTTACCTGCTGGACGTGGTAGCGGACGAGATCGCTGAGCTCGAAGATGGCAAGCTTACCGTACACCCCGGAAACTATTCAGAATACGCTGCTGAAAAGCAAAGCAGACTTTTCCATCAGCAGCATGATTTCAAAGTGCAGCAGAACGAGATCAATCGCCTGGAGAAATCTGCTAAACGCATGCTGATCTGGGGGCGCGCCCACGATAACCCGAAACTGATCCGCCGGGCCAAATCGATGATGAAACGCATTGAGCGTATGGATAAGGTCGATCAGCCGAACCTCGAACGTAAGTCGATGGATCTGCAGCTCACCGGTTGGCGCGGAAGCAATAAGGTTTTGGAGCTATCCGGGTTGAGCAAAGGTTTTGAGACCTCGGATAAGGAATGGGTCCAGATCCTGAATAAACTCGACCTTACTCTCTGGCACGGAGAACGCGTTGGCCTTGTCGGTCCGAATGGCGCGGGGAAATCCTTGCTTTTCAAGCTCTTACTGGGCAAGGAGAATGCAGATGCGGGAGAAATCAAGATGGGCCCTAGCATCCAGGTTGGCTACTACGCTCAGGAGCACGAGACTCTGGACGGCGCGGTGAGCTTGCTCGACACCGTGCGCCGCGCAGCAAACTGCGGAGAGCCCGCGGCGATGAAGCTGCTGAGCAAATTTCTCTTCGCCTACGAACAGATGCGTAATCCCGTTGGCACGCTCTCGGGTGGGGAGCGCAGCCGGCTTCAGTTGATCCTCATCATGCTGACCGGCGCGAATTTCTTGCTTTTGGACGAACCCACCAATAACCTGGATATCCAGTCAGCCGAAGTGCTGGAAGACACCCTCAGTGAGTTTCAGGGCACCGTATTTGTGATTTCACACGATCGCTATTTCCTCGACCGGGTTGCCACGCGCATCGTTGAATTGGATAACGGCAAGTTCAACGCGTATGCAGGCAGCTACAGCGATTATCAGGCTGGCAAAGAACGAATTGAGTTGAGTTCGGCTTAGCGATTTATTATCTGGCGACCTGGCTGCCCAGGCGCAGGAAGGTTTTCAGTTCAGGGAGGATGAAAAACATGACCGCCAGCAAACCTACGGCCATGCCGCCCGTTGCTGCAAAGAGCGCCGGTACCGGCGCCCAGGTGACCGCCGCGTATACGAAAGCAGCGCTCACCAACGTGGCCAGCCCGACTCGCTTCAGGGTATCCATGCTGGCCGGGAGCCCCGGGAAGCGGCGCCCCAGCAGCCACAGCAGGAGCAGCGCCTCGGCAGTGAATGCAATGCTGCCCGCCAGGGCGATACCACCGGCGCCCATTATGGCGGTCAATCCTATTGCCAACAAAATGAACGCAACGGAATTGAGCGCAGCAGCAAAGAAGGGCACCACGGCGTTCTGTTGAGCATAGAAAGAGCGCGAGGCAATTTCCAGCAGGGCATGGCCCATGAGCCCGGCGAGATATAAACGAGTGACCCACACAACAAGTTCAACTTCATTGGGATCGAACGCAGGGAAGGCGCGTGCAACTACTGGGCGCAGACCGACTGCCAGCAGTACCGCAGCGGGAATGGTAAGAGCCAGCAGAACGCGCACCGCGCCGTTTACTGTTTCCTTGAATTTCTCGCTTTCACCGCGAGCGAAGATCTCCGAGATGCTGGGCAGCAGCGCGATGGCAATCGCGCTGCCTAGCAGTGTCTCCGGCACCTGCATGATGAACCAGCCCAGGTTGAGCGCGGTGATGGATCCTTCGCCAAGACCCGATGCCAGGTTGTCGCGTGCCACGAAATAGATGTGGATGAAGAGCATGGTTAGCACACGCGGACCCATGAGAACTAGCACTTTCTGCACACCGGGCGTTCGCAACCCGATAATTGGTTGCCAGCGGAACCCGTATCGCAGCAAGCCGGGCGCTTGGATCAGCAGGTGCAACAAGGAGCCAATGATGACACCGTACACTAACCCGTGGATCCCCAATGCGAAATGGGGTAGGGTGACTCCCGCGATTTCGTAGCCGGTTTCGGGTGAAAGCACCAAGCCGCCAAAGATCTGCCCGATGTTGTATAACGCTGGAGCCAGCGCTGGCAAAATGAAATGTTGGTTGGCCTGCAGCCCTGCCATTGCTAAACCGCTGATCGAGAATATCAGGATGGCGACTAGGTCCAGCCGCATCAGCTCGACAGATAAAACTTTCTGTTCAGGCGGGAAGCCGGGCACGATCACCTTGTCGATCAGCCATGGAGCTAATATGGCGATGAGGATCGCCAGCGCCGCGGTGATGATGAAGGCCAGGTTCAGTATGCGCGCAAACAGCTCCCAGGCCGCCGAGCGCCCGCTTTTTTGCATGTAGTCTGAGAGCACCGGGATCAGCGCCACCCCCAGCGCTCCTCCGGAGATCAGCGCCGACAGCAGATCGGGGATGTTGTTGGCGGCGTTGAATACATCCAATTCGTATGAAAGACCGAATTGATTGTTGACGATCAGCTGGCGAATGAAGGCAAGGATTTTGTCGATTCCGAAAAAGAAGGCAATGATGAGGGTGGAACGGGCAAAATGTGTCATGAAGGGGGGAAGTCGCAAAATTCTAACATGCGGGGGAAAGTGAGAAGTGAATAGTGAACAGTGAGAAGGGAACTCTAATCATCATTCACTTCTCACTGTTCACCTCCATCCCGCAGTTGACGAATTGCTTTTCCTGGTATAAACTTTCCCCTGTCGGTACCGCCTCTCTGCGAGGCGGCCTTTGCGTCTGCCCTCTTGCCCCAATAATTTATTCACCCACTAACCGGTGGAGTTATTCGTATATGCTTTGTCGCTCAGGCAAAGCAGGAGTGTTTTGGTCTGTATATGCAATTGGGTTCTGAGTTTGTCGATTTGAAATTTGTTGTATCCGAGAGCCGATGGAGGGGTTTGTGGCGCCTACTCTCCGGACACCGCGGCGCTTATGCGCTTGCCGCGCTCAGTCTGGGCATCGCTGCCCTGTGCCGCTCTAGTGTGTACTTGCTATTGGCCTACTTCGTGGACAAAGTTCTCGGGGCTCCCGATTTCGATCAGCGCGTGCTGGTCGTGGCGCTCGGCTTTGTCGGTCTGGCCATGGTACAGGGTACCTTCACCTACCTTAGCGGCTCGCTGGCTGGGCGCACCGGCGAACGCGTTGCTCAGCGGCTGCGCAATTACCTCTACGACCATATCCAGCGTCTCAGCTTCACCTTCCACGATAAGACCAAGACAGGCGAACTCATCCAGAAAGTGACCTCGGACGTGGACGCCGTCCGTCGTTTTATCGCCCAGGAAGCCACAGAATTCGGCCGCATCCTCATGCTCTTCCTGGTCAATTTCGGTGTGCTGCTTAGCCTGAACGCGCGCCTGGCCTGGCTTTCGATCATTTGCGTGCCATTTACAGTCACCATGTCGTACTTTTTCTTCGGGCGCATCTCGAAGGCCTATGAATCCTTCCAGAATCAGGACGGTGTCCTCAATTCGGTACTGCAGGAGAATCTGACCGGCGTGCGCGTGGTGAAGGCTTTCGCCCGCCAGGATTACGAACGCAGTAAGTTCGAAAAAGAGAATTGGGAGAAGTTCATTCGTGGGCGCAAACTACTGCTATGGCACTCTTTCTTCTGGCCGATTTCGGACATTATCACCGGCGCCCAGATGCTGTTCGGTTTCTACATGGGCGCGTTGATGACTATCAATGGCGAACTTTCGCCAGGCGGCTACCTTGCTTACGTTAGCGTGCTGATCTGGTTGATCTGGCCCATTCGCAACCTGGGACGCGTGATCGTGCAAATGTCGCAGGGTCTAGTTTCCTTCGGCCGGGTAACCGGCATGATCCGCGAAGAGCGCGAACCGCTGGATGAAGGTGATTACCTGTCAGAGGAAAAACCGCGCGGTGAGGTCGTCTTCGAAGACGTGACATTCGAATATGAGCCGGGCTCGCCGGTGATTAAGAATGTTAGCTTCCGCTGCGAACCCGGCCAGGTAGTCGCTCTTCTCGGTTCGACAGGCTCGGGCAAGACCAGCTTGGTGAACCTGCTGCCGCGCTTTTACGATTACACCAGCGGCCGCATCCTGCTGGATGGCGTGGAATTGAAGCGCTACCCGCGCAAATATCTGCGTGAGAACATCGGCATCGTTCTGCAGGAACCCTTCCTCTTCTCGCGCACCATCCGCGAGAACATCCGCTATTCGGTTGGCCGTGATGTCGAGGAGAGTGAAATCGAAAACGCTGCCAGGGCGGCTGCGGTCCACGACGTGATCCGCACCTTTCCCGGGCAGTACGACACGCTGGTAGGCGAAAAGGGCGTCACCTTATCGGGCGGACAGAAGCAGCGCGTCACTCTGGCGCGCACGCTGCTCAAGGATCCCTGTATTCTGATCCTCGACGACGCTACCTCCTCGGTGGATACCGAAACCGAAACGGCCATCCGCGGTGCGCTCAAGCAACTGATGCAGGGGCGAACCTCTTTCATCATCGCCCACCGCATACAAAGCGTGATGCTGGCAGACCTCATCCTGGTGTTCGATAAAGGTCGTATCGTACAGCAAGGCACTCACGAACAACTTCTCGCTCAAGATGGCATTTATCGCCAGGTGTATGAGATCCAGACCCGCATCGAGGAAGAGGTCCAGCGGGAAGTGGCTATTTGATTTACACCTTGCGAAAGATGCGGAGACCATGACTAGACTTCAAGTCCAACCCGTTCGCATCGCTCAGGGCTGGCTCTTCGCAAGGTTGAATAAGGATTGAATGGAAGACTTTAACGAATTTCAGGAAGAAGAATTTTCGACGGCCTTTAACGGCAAGACCATTCTGCGCATCCTGGCGCAACTGAAGCCTCATTGGCTGTGGGTGGCTGGATTCCTGTTCACGATCAGTGCCGTTTCCTGGCTGGATTCCTACTTCACCTTCCTGAACAAGCAGATTATCGACGACGGCGTTGCCCAGCACAACATCCAGGTGGTGCTGGACATTATGGTTCCCTATGCGTTCCTGCTCCTCTTGCAGGCCGTCGGCGTGTTCGCCTTCATCTACCTTACGGGCGTCTTGGGCGAGCGCGTGCGTTATGACCTGCGCAAGAAGATGTTCAGCCACCTGCAAAACCTGTCGCTTTCCTACTATAACCGTACGCCGGTAGGTTGGATCATTTCGCGCGTCACCTCGGATACCGATCGCGTCGCCGAACTGGTGACTTGGGGCATGCTGGATACCACTTGGGGAGTGATGAATATCATCACGGCAGGGTTTTTCATGGCGATCATTAACTGGCGCCTGGCACTGCTGGTTTCGGCTGCCATTCCTGTCTTGGTTATCGTGGCCTCCTGGTTCCAGAAGAAGATCATTCGCGAGTACCGCGAAGTTCGCAAGATCAATTCCAAGATCACCGGCGCCCACAACGAGAACATTACCGGTGTACGCGTGGTCAAATCCTTGGGCCGCGAAGAAGCCAACCTGGGCGAGTTCAGCAAGCTGACCGGAGAGATGTTCCGCGCCGGTTACCGGGCTGCCTGGCTTTCGGCGCTTTTTCTCCCCGTGGTTCAGCTCATCACCGCGGTTGCTTTGGGCACCATCATTTGGTACGGTGGCCTTCAGACGCAATTCGGTGAAATGACCATCGGCGGCATCTCGGCTTTTGTTTCGTACATCACCTTCATGCTATTCCCCATCCAGGAAATGGCCCGCGTCTACGCGGAGTTGCAGCATGCTATCGCCTCTGCTGAACGGATCTTCTCGATGATCGATGCCGTCCCTACTGTGGTTGATCTGCCTGGAGCGAAAGATCCCGGCACGATCCGGGGCAATATTGCATTTGAAGATGTGAACTTTGCTTACGATGACGCGCCAGACGAGACGGTCCTCGAAGATTTCAGCCTGCAGGTTCGCCAGGGCGAAACCATTGCGCTGGTGGGGCCGACGGGCGGCGGTAAAAGCACGATCGTGAACCTGGTGTGCCGGTTCTTTGAGCCGACCTCCGGTCGCATCCTGATCGGTGGCACCGATTACAAAGAATTTACTTTGCAGGGAATTCAATCGCGCATCGGCGTTGTCTTGCAGACTCCGCACCTGTTTTCGGGCAGCGTGCTGGAAAATATTCGCTTCGGCCGCCTGAACGCCACCGATGCAGAAGTCGAAGAAGCGGCCAAGCTTGCCGGCGCGCATCGCTTCATCATGGACCTGAATGGCGGTTACAAAGCCGAAGTAGGGGAGGGCGGTAACTTTTTGTCGGTGGGCCAGAAGCAGCTGATCAGTCTGGCGCGTGCCGTTCTCGCCGACCCGGAAATTTTCGTGATGGACGAAGCTACCAGTTCGGTCGATACTCTGACCGAGGCGCTGATTCAGCAAGGCATGGAAACGATGATGAAGGGACGCACCAGTTTCATCATCGCCCATCGCCTTTCGACGATTAGGCGCGCCGATCGAATCATCGTAATTGAAAACGGCAAGATCACCGAAAGCGGCAGCCACGCAGAATTGCTGCACCAGGGTGGCCACTATTACAAACTCTATACGCAGCAATTCCGTGACGAGTTGACTCGCGAACAAGATCCTTTTCTTGCAGGCCGTCTCGCCGCTGCGAGCTAAGATTCCCAATTTCAATTTCAATCGCATTGAGGCATAATCTGCCTCTTTGCACGCCATGGACAAATACGATTCTTATCTCGACCCGGCGCCGGAGCCAACCCAGCCGATCACTTCACGTGACCTGGCTGGAAAAACGCAGCCCAGCATTCCGCAGAAGAAACGCGGGCGGCCTCTGGGCTGCTCGCGACTTGTAATTTGGGTTTTTGTTCTCCTCCTCGCGTACGCCTTTGCGCCCTTCCGCAGTAATGTACTCATCCTGGGCATCGACCGCACGCCTGAGGGCAGCGATGTTGGTCGCAGCGACACGATCATTCTCCTTGGCCTGCAGCCATTTACCGGGCAGGCCAATCTGCTATCAATTCCACGCGATCTGTGGGTGCCAATACCCGGGTACGGTGAACATCGCATCAACGCGGCCCATGCTTTCGGGGAAGGTGCGCTGCGCGGCAGCGGCCCGCAACTGGCGCTGGCTACCGTGCGCTCCAATTTCGGCGTGGGTGTGAGCCATTATCTACGCATCCGCCTCGAAGGGTTCGCGGCCGTGATCGATGCCCTGGGTGGTGTGGAAATCACATTGGAACGGGCGGCAGCAGGATACCCTGCCGGCACTCACGGTTTGAACGGCGAGCAAGCGTTGGCATTCGTGCGTGATCGCACTGGTGATGATTTCTTCCGCATGCAACATGGCCAGCTATTCATCATCGCGGTGATCAAGAAGATGCTTAATCCGCTCTCCTGGCTGCGCGTTCCGGGTGCAATGCTTGCCTTAGTGCAAGCGGTGGATACCAACATTCCCGTTTGGGATTGGCCGCGTTTATCGATTGCTCTGCTGCGCGCCGTTCTTTTCGATGGGATTAACGCCGTCACCATTCCGCGCGAAGCGGTCACTCCCTGGGTGACAAATGCGGGTGCACAAGTCTTATTGCCGAATTGGGATTTGATTCTTCCGATCGTGCGTGAACTGTTCGGATTATTCTAGAATTCCAATTTCCGCAAAATAAAATGATCACAAAAATATTTTATGAAAGAAATATTTTTTGGAATCATTTTTCGCAGAAAGTTCGTCGGAATCGCAAAAAATTTTTGATTTTTCACAATTTTTGAACACCAGAGTTCAAATTCGCACACATTTGCACGCGTTTTTATACAGCATTTATACAGGTTTTATTCTATACTTTCTCAACTTCGCCAAGTTTTGGCGATAATCCGCGGAAGGAGAAAAATGGCCGCCAAGAGAAAGACTAAGAAGAAGGCAACAAAGAAGAAGGCCACAAAGAAGAAGAAGAGATAATCTCTTCCAAATTTTTTGTGCTTCTCAAAGTAGCGGTGGAACTCCACCGCTACTTTGTCTTTAACTTTATAATCAAGGAAAGCTTCGCTTTCCGCAGTTGCGGGGAGGCCGAGGCCGACGAGGCAATCTCCAAAAATGCAATTGGATAAAAAATTCCCTTTGATTGATCTGCATCGTCACCTGGATGGCGCGGTCCGTTTGCAAACGATTTTAGACCTGGGAAAGCAACATAATTTGCCCTTGCCTGCATTCGATTTAGAGACATTGCGCCCTTTTGTACAAGTGACCGAAGCGCAACCCGGCATCATGGCTTTCATAGAACGTTTCAAGTGGATGACCGGAGTGTTAGTCGATTACGATGCCTGTCGCCGCATCGCATATGAAAATGTGTACGATGCGAAGGCGGAAGGCATCGATTACATCGAGCTGCGCTTCAGCCCGCTGTTCATGGCGCAGGCGCACGGGTTGGATCCGGCAAAAATCGTAGTCGCAGTGGTGGAAGGCGTCCGTCAGGGTGAAGCTGAAACCGGTGTGAAAGCCAACTTGATTGGCATCCTCAGCCGTCATTTTGGACCGCGCGAGGCCATGCGTGAATTAGACTCATTGTTGACCCATAAAGATGAGTTTGTTGGGTTGGATTTGGCCGGCGATGAAGCTAACTTCCCCGGCGAACTTTTCGTCGACCATTTCCGCATCGCTCGCGAAGCCGGCTGGCAGATCACCGTGCACGCCGGCGAAGCGGCCGGCGCCGAAAGCATCTGGCAGGCGATTCGGGAACTGGGCGCGGTGCGCATCGGACACGCCACCCGCGCAATGGACGATCCGCATCTGGTCGATTTCATGGTCGAACGGCGCATCGGCGTGGAAGCGAACCTCACCAGCAATGTGCAAACCAGCACCGTGCCTTCCTATGCCGCGCACCCGCTCAAGGCGATGCTGGAAGCAGGCGTTTTGGCCACCATCAATTCAGACGATCCTGGTATCAGCAACATCACCCTTCCTCATGAGTACGAGGTCGCCGCGCCCAAGGCCGGCCTCACTGAAGAGCAGATACACCGGGCCCAGGTAAATGCACTTGAACTCGCTTTTTTGTCCGAAGGCGAAAAACAAGCCTTGTTGCGCGCCAGGCAGCTCCCTGTTTCGTAGCCAGTTACTCTCGGCTGTTTTCGCCGTTAACCTTAAAAGGAGGCAGCCATGCGAATCATCATTACTGGCGGGTCTGGTCTGATCGGCAGAGGGCTTACAGCCAACCTGGTCAAAGATGGCCATGAGGTCATTATCCTCAGCCGTACGCCGGAGAAGGTCACCGGCTTGCCGCAGGGCGCCATAGCCGTTGGCTGGGATGCTAAAACAGCGGCCGGCTGGGGAGAGTTGGCCGATGGCGCCGAGGTGATTGTCAACCTGGCCGGCGAAAGCCTTAAAGGAAAAGGCTTGCTCCCCAGCCGCTGGACCCGTCGCCGCAAGGAGCTGATCCGCCAAAGTCGTTTAGATGCCGGCCAGGCGGTCGTCGAGGCTCTAACGAAGGCCAGCCGCAAACCCAGGCTGATCGTCCAGGCTTCGGCGGTTGGCTTCTACGGCCCGCACGGTGACGAACTCGTCTCCGAGGAAACCGCGCCAGGGTCCGATTTCTTGGCGCGCACCTGTGCCGATTGGGAAGCTTCGACCTCTGAGGTTGAAGCTTTGGGCGTGCGGCGCATTATCTTTCGTACTGGGCTGCCGCTGACCCTAAAGGGCGGGGCGTTCCCGTCTTTGGTGTTGCCGTTCCGACTCTTTGCCGGAAATACGTTTGGCGACGGCCGCCAATTTTATCCCTGGATTCACTTTGGCGATTACATCGCAGCCGCTCGTTTTTTGATCGACGATCCAAAATCTTCAGGGCCATATAATCTGTCAGCGCCTAACCCAGTGAGGAACAAGGAATTCGCTTACGTGTTAGGCGGAATTATGAATCGCCCAGCTTTTTTTCCCATTCCCCGGTTTGCCTTGGAAATCCCCTTTGGCGAGGTAGCCACTGTTGTGATGCACGGTCAGCGCATGGTACCGGATCGACTGTTGAAAGCCGGTTTCGAATTTCGATTCCCTGATCTTGAGCCTGCCCTGAAGGACCTGATGGAATAAAGCGAGCGAAGAGCTTTCAGAACAGTAATTGGTGCGCAACCCTGTCAATGCTATGATGAACTGAGGAAAAACCGATGCCACGAAAATCAAGCGCGAGGAAAGCTAAAACCCGGGCGAAGATAAAAAGAAAGAAGGCCTTACCTCCTCCTGTTTGGAAAAGTCCGGGTGTAATGGTCGCGGTAGTTATCGTTGCCACTGTGGCCATAATTGCTTTAATCAACGCGCTCACGCCCGCTTTTCTGTCCGCAGTGACTCCCACGGTTGTAACTGTGCCAGGACCGACATCGGAGCCAACAGTTCAGGCTTCCTTGGAACTACCAACTCCGACACCCACAGAGGCGGCTACTGAAGTACCAGGGAATGTGATCAGCCTTACCTTTGAGGGAGCCGTAGATGCGAACGACTGGATGATCCAAGCCTGTGATGACGTGTTCCAGGATCAGGGCACGCTGGGCGAATACCGGTTTCTGGTGCCGGATGACACCAGTCAGGAATTACATGAATGCGGAATTGCATTTAATGGAAAATTAGCGCCGATCAAACGAGTGGTGGCCACAGTGAGACTAGATAGCGGGATTGGATCGGCAAGCTATGTGGGCATTATGGCAACATGCGGATTGGTTAAAGCTGAACTTCTTTTGGATCGCTTCGGCGTTCGCCCATTTGTTTCCGGACGCGAAGGAGAGCTGGTTGATGATTTTGGCGCAAATGCTGAAGGTCCCCTAGAAGCGCAGCTTGTAATCGAATGGATGGGAGACCTTATCAGGTTTTCAGTAGCTGACAGTGCGCATGCGCCAGCAGAATACCCATGCACTGAGTATCCGGAGGTTTTGAGCGTGGGGATACGCACACTGGGTTATTACGGAATCGACGCCGCTATCCTGGATATTGAAGTTTCGGATTAGCAAAAAGAAAACCACGGAGACACGGAGCCCTTTTTTTGAAGGATTTCCCTGTCTCCGTGTCTTCGTGGTAATCAATGAAAACCTTCAGTGCTAGGTACCGAAGAGACCACAAAAAAAAGTGCCCGACAGTTGTACTGTCGGGCCTTCGGGCCACAGTACAACTATGGCCATCTGCTAGTTTAACATTGCTTCTCTTCGGGACGAACCCTCGCCCCGAAGTTCTTATGTTCAAATATCTCCGTGTTGATTCTTTGAAAGTCCATTTCTATCTTCTTCTCCCGCCCATTCCCAGCACAATTGAGGCGAAGTAAAGCAGCTGGAGGATGGCGGTGAACAGCGCAGCCACGTAGGTGAGCGCCGCCGCGTTCAGCACGGTGTTCACCCCCGAGCGTTCCTGCTCATCGGTGATGATGCCCGCAGTGGTCAGCAGTTCTCGGGCACGCGCCGATGCGTTCAACTCCACGGGCAGGGTGGCCAGCGCGAACACAGCGCCTCCGGCGAAAACGGCCACGCCCAGCCAGGCAAGCCCGGCGGAATTCAGGAAGATCCCGACCATCAGCAGGATCCAGCCCAAGTAGGAACCGATGTTGACGGCAGGCACCAGGGCGGCGCGCAGGCGCAGCGGGAAATAGTCTTCACGGTCTTGCATCGCATGCCCCAGCTCATGCGCGGCGATGGCCGCCGCGGCCACCGACGCGGATTGCGCCACACCCGCGGACAGGCGCAGCACCTTTTCGCGAGGATCGTAATGGTCGCTGAGGCGGCCTCGAGCCTGCTCCAGGCTGACGCCGCTCAGCCCGCCGCGATCGATCAGCCGGCGGGCGACATCGGCGCCGCTAAGCCCGCTGCGATTGGGCACCTTGCTCCAGCGCCCATAACTGGAACTCACGTACCACTGGGCCAGCATCATTAAAATGAAGGCCGGTAGCATGAAGATCAGGTAACTGGTGTTGTAGAAAAACATGCCTTCTCCCTTCTACTCGCTCACCAATTTGTACTCGAACGTGCCTGCAGCAGTTCAACGGCGCGTTCCAACTGTGGATCGCGGTCGGCCAGCAAGTCTTCTTCCGTCAACGGCACCACCACATCCGGCTCCAGGCCGATACCATGGATTTGGCGTTCGTCGGGTGTCAGCCAGTGTGCGATGGTGATGCGCAAGGCGCCTTTATTATCCGAAAGCAGGCGCGAAACCTGCACGGAGCCTTTGCCAAAAGTTGTTTCGCCTACTAATTGGCCGCGCTCGTAGTCCTGAATGGCGCCAGCCAAGATCTCAGAAGCTGACGCGGTCCCCTGGTTCACCAGCACGATCAGCGGAATATCGGTGGCCAACCCGCTGTCCTGGGCCTTGTAGGTATCGCGAGTGCCATCCCCATACTCCTCATATAGCACGACGCCATCTTCAACAAATTCAGAGGTGATTTCAACAGCGGTGTTCAGGAAGCCGCCGCCATTATTGCGTAAATCGAGAATCAACCCCGCGGGGTCTTCTGCCATAACGCTGGCGAGGGCTTCGTGCAATTCGGAGGCCGAATCCGCACCGAAGGTGAAGAGTTGTACGTAGGCGATATCTGTGCCTTCGAGGATTTCACTCTCCACGCTTGGCACTGTAATGGCAGCCCGCACGATTTCCACGTCGAAGGGTTCAGGTTCACTTTCGCGTTGAATGGTTAGCACCACGGTCGTACCCGCGGGCCCCAGGATGCGGCTGATGACCACATTGCCATCTACGCCGGTCATGTCTTGGCCGTCCACAGCCAGCACGATGTCACCGGGAAGCAAGCCAGCTTCCTCAGCGGGCGAGCCTTCCATGGGGGCGATGATGGTGACGTATTCGGTAGTGGTATCCACCCAGGCGCCGATCCCTTCGTAGTTGCCTTCGAGAGACAGATCGGACTGCTGCAATTCAAACGGGTCGAGGTAAGCCGTGTTCGAATCGCCTAAGCCATCCACCATACCGCGTAGGGAGGAATACAGCAGATCCTGGTAGCTGACGATAGTGCCTGTCTCCCCATATTGGGCTGCCCGCCAGTCCTCCCAGAAGGCAGAGAATTCATCGGCAATTTCGGCCGGCGTTCCCGCCTGGCTTGAAAGAGAAGAGGCGCTGGGCGCGTCAGCGGATACGTCGACGGTGTCCAGATTGACCCCGTTGGCATCGAAGAATGAATTCAAGCCATCCTCTGCACCCCGGGCCAAAGCCGCTTCATTGATCGGCTGTTCCACGAAATCCTCATGCAGAAATTGGCGCGCTTCCCACATGGGTGCGAAGAGTTCGGCGAGGTCGATGCCTTCGCCTACTGGGATCTGCGTTTCTTCTATCGGTGGCTGGGCGCCGGGTTCCCGCCAAAGCAGGGAGGGGTCGCTGATGACGGCGTTGATCTCATCCTGGAAGATGAAGTAAGCGCCAAAGGCCGAAGCGGCGACGCAGGCGCACAATCCAAGAATGAGGGCCAGTGCAGCCAAGATGTAGACGGAGGTTTTTGATTGCATTGTGTTTGTCCCGTGGGGTTAGGCGAAGAGTTTCCTTCTCCGGTAGATTAACATAGATTTGTTAGATTCGAATAAATTCCTCTAGCCATTAGCTTTTAGCGATTAGCGTTTAGCTAAAAGACAAATCCGCGCGGGGAAACCCCTTGAACATACCTATTTTCTTTGTCCTTTCTTCAGTTGCTCAACTCTCTTGGCCAGTTCACTAAGTTGCGTGTCCTCCGGCTGCCAGGGCTGTTGCGAGCGTTTAGCCGCTTTGCGCATCAAATCGAATTGGCCGATGGTTCCGCGGCCGCGCAAGCCGGCATAGATCATGGCCGGCACACCCAGCCCGATTAAACCCGTGAGGCAGATCACCAGCAAGATTTCGCCGCTCGGCATCTGGTTATTCTATCAACTCGGGCATTGCAGTTAGCAGTTGTTCCACCCTGGCAATGCTGCGGTCAGCCGCGGGATGCGGCTCGCGGGTGCCTATCAGCACAGTGCCTGCCCCCAGGCTTTTGGCAGGATCCAGATTATTCGGTTGGTCATCGACGAACAACGTCGCGGAGGCGACCTGTTGGCCTGCGCGTTGAAGCGCTAGCGTATACGAGCTTAGCTCAGGCTTGTTGCGATACGCCATGGCTTTGATGTCCACGATGCCGTCGAAATGCGCTGATATGCCCAGCGCGGCCAGCACTCGCCGGGTGTGTTCGAGGCTGGAATTGGTGAATACCCATTTGCGCTGCGGGAGGTTCGAGAGCAGCTCCCTGAGTTTGCCGTTCGGGCGGATCAGGTCTTCGATGGGAACGTCATGGACGTAGACTAAATAGTCGTCTGGGTCAATGTGGTAATTCAAGGAAAGCCCACGCAGCGTGGTCCCATACCGGCTGAGGTAGCTATCACGCAGGGCGCGCACTTTCGCTTTTGGAACGCCCAGCCGCTCCTGCATGTACATTTCGATGCGGCCGCGCAGGGCGTCCCAGACCCCGCCGGTAACATCGGGGTACAGCGTTCCGTCGAGATCGAAAAAGATGGTCTGCGTTTTCACGGCGGGAAGTATACCGTT
>Ga0209431_10000258_pt1 | contig 42278 bp, 38 predicted proteins | sample RifCSP13_3_FD_184021 | JGI IMG/M metagenome (GOLD analysis project Ga0209431, IMG submission 184021) | Soil microbial communities from Rifle, Colorado - Rifle CSP2_sed 13_3 (SPAdes) (version 2) | ecosystem: Environmental > Terrestrial > Deep subsurface > Rock core/Sediment | place: Rifle... | reverse complement strand
AAGATAACCGCATATATCACCACTAGCTGTTTTAATTCCATCACTAACAGATTTTCCTCGGCCCTCATTTTTTTTATGAAAGATTGCACGGGCATTTTTAATTCCTTTGATTAATATTTCAACTGCACTTTTAGTGTCATCCGTACTTTTATCTTCCACAAAAATTATTTCCCATCCAAGATTTATATTTTTCAATTCTTGAACAATCTTGTCGACACTTTTTGTAAACGTCGAGCCTTCGTTATAGCACGGAATAATTATGGAAAGATTAACCTTTGCCATGGATACATTTTAGTTTTTACTTGGACAATTCTCAAATGCGGCAAAACAAGTTTTGTAATTTTTGCCGGCAAACCAAAAATCTATGGCTTTTCCCGTTCCGAGCGAAAAGTACGCTTCAGATGAAGTTGAGATAGGAGAATTATCAAAGATGAGCAGAGTGCCATTCGGCGGATTCTCGGTTTCAATTTTTTCAACATAAAGTTTTGCGATCTCGCTTCTTTTAATAACCCAATTATTTTTATAAGTCGGTTGGATGTTTATAATTGCCACGAAGGCAAATATCAGGATCAAAAAAAGCCTTGCTAGCCTGTTTATATTTAGAAGGCCGAAAGAGACAACGGAGGCAAATGACCAAATTGAAATATTCAAATAATGAGGGGAAAGGTGGCTTGGTATTAATACGAAAGGAAATAGGCCTATCAAGGCAGAAAATACAAAAAACCAAATAAATTTTTGATTTTCTGTTCTAAAAATTTTTAAGATAGATGTGGTTATTGTAGCAAGCCATAGAACTAAAATTATTGATGTCAAAGTGTCTTGCGAGGTTTCGGCGAATCCTAAAGTTCTTAAAAAGTAGTAGCGAAATGCAGCAATTGTTCCGTGCGAGATTTCGATAGGGTAATTTTTAAAAGTTGCCTCGGATGTCAAAAACAAAAATTTTAAAAGCAAAAACCCCAAAGAAATTGTGATTACTTTTAGCAAAAATAGGCCGTTAATTTTGTTTCTTTTGATAAGAAACTCATAAACAGCAAAAATTGCAGCTCCCGCTACCATCGCTTCGGATGCAAGCAATGAGAGCACAAATATTAAAAGTGCCCAGTTTTTTTGATTTATTAAATAAAAATAAAAAGAAGAAATCAAAAATAGGAATCCGATTATTGTTGCAGAGCCCGATATCCAAAAGATTGAGACAAAATGAGAAGGATGAACGGTATAAACAATTGCACCCAAAAGTGAAACGTTGGCATTTTTTGTCAAGAGTCTCAAGACTTTGAAAATCATAAAAGCCGAAGCAGCAAGAATCACAAGCGTTAAAAGGTGATAAGCCGGATAAAATTTACCGAATAAATTTCCGGAAACCAAAAAGTATAAGTTATGTAAAGGGCGCCAGTGGGAAACGGAAGGGTAGGTAAAAACATTTTTAAAATCGGAAAGAAGATTATTTTGGGAAAAATAATTGATTAAAATAAAATCATCTTGAACAAAAAAGATATCAAGTGATTTGTAAAAAAAGGAGAAACTGAGGATAAAAAGAAGGGAAATTCCAAAAATATTGCCCAAAAATCTGGTTTTAAAATTCATTCAAGCTATATAATACTCCCGTGCCTAAACTATTAAAACTGCTTTTAATTACGGTTTTTTTAAATGCTCTAACATGGATAATTTTAATACCAATCTGGCAGTACCCGGACGAGCAGGCTCATTTTGCACAAGTCCAAGATACTGCTGAGCTAGGTAAAACTCCGGTAGGCGTCGATACATCAGAAAAAATCGCAGTTTCTGAAAAAATTTTCGGGACCGAAAGGGATGGTTTTGGAAATAACCGCTATACTTATCATCCGGAATTCAACATTGATTATTCTGATACTGATGAGGGACTGTTTGAAAACTATATTGAATCGCTCGATAAATCATCAAGAACAGATTTAGTTAAAAAAGAAGCGACTCACAACCCGCCCCTTTATTATTTTTTAGGATCACTTTTTTACAAGGTTTTTGGCTGGGGGGATTTATTCACAAGTGTTTTTGCGGTAAGAATTATGTCGGCAATTTTATTTCTGGCATTGGTGTTTGCTGCGTATCAAATAGGATTGTTAATTTTTGAAAATAAACTTCTTCAGATTGCTTTGCCGACGCTTGTTGCTTTTAAGCCAATGCTGGTATTCGCATCGACAGGAGTTTTGCCTGACGTTTTAACAAATCTTCTTTTTACACTTATTGTTTACCTAAGTTTGAAAATTTTATTGCACGGAGTTAGCAAAGAAACAATCTTAAAAGTTATTTTGGTTATTTTGCTTGGTGTTTTAACCCGCCAGCAATTTTTAATTTCCCTGCCTATTATTTTGACGGCAATTTTTTATCAGATTTTTAAAAACAGAAATCAACTTCAAAAATATATTTTGCCTGCAATTTTGCTTCTACTTGCGGGAACATTATTAACCTTCTTAATACCCCAGCTTTCTTACTTAAGAAATTTATCTGTTCCGGAAATCGGACGTCCAGATTTAAGCCTTTTGTTTAACAAAAGTTTTATTGAACATTTGAAAATTAGCCTGAATCAAACATATGCTCAAACTTTACCTTGGTATTGGGGGGTCTACCGTTGGTTGTCTTTCACCTTGCCCCCGATTGTATATCAGATATTAAATAGGATTGTTTTGATAGCTATTTTGGGCATTGTATTAAGAGTTGTTATGACATTTACAAAAAGAAAAATAACTGATCTTGATAAAGCTTTGTATTTTATGATTTTTTCATCTTTCGTCTATTATGCAATCCTTATAGTCTGGGATTACTATTTTAAACTAGATAATGGCTTTCCTTTCGGGCTACAAGGAAGATATCTTTTCCCACTTGTGGTTGCGCACCTCTCCATTGTCTTAATAGGTTTAGTAGCCGTATTTGAATTTATTTTTAAAAAATATGCAAAGTGGGGATATTTGGTTTTAGCAACGTCAATTATCGTATTCAATGATGTAAGCTTATTTTTTGTATCGTCCTCTTATTATTCGACATCAAACGTCGATACGTTTATTAAGCAAGTAAGTCAGTACAAGCCGGAATTATTTAAAGATGACATTCTCTTGATAATTATTGTTTTGACCCTTACACTTCAATTATTCTTTCTTTTCAGATTAGTGAAATTTCTCACTGCAAAAAATGAAAGCTTTTGAAGAAATCGGTACAAGAAGATTTTTGAAATTTATTATTTTTAGCTTGGTAAGCTCTTTCTATCACTTGTTGATTGACCATGTATTTAATCTTCCTCCTTTTAGAAAATATTTCTTAATCCTTTTGGGTGCGAAAGTTGGCAAGGACTCCATTTTAATGAGCGTTAAGTTTATCAATTGGCATTATGGAGGTCCTGGCGTTTTAAAAATCGGCAATGAATGTTTTATTGGCGACGAGACACTAATTGATCTTTATGATCAAGTAATTTTGGAAGACCAAGTGACAATAGCCCCGAGAGTTACGATTCTGACTCACCAGAATGTAGGTTATAAGGACCATCCTTTGCAGAAATATTTCCCTAAATTTTCCCAACCTGTTGTTTTTAAAAGCGGATCCGTGACTGGAGCAGGCTCCATCATTTTGCCAGGAGTGATTATTGGTAAAGAGTCTTTTGTTGCAGCAGGCAGCGTTGTTACAAAAAATGTGCCTGCAAGAACTCTGGTTGGAGGTGTTCCGGCAAAAATTATCAGCAAAATTAAATAGATGGTGCTTTATGATTTTTTAAGAAAAGCAATTCTGCCTCTTGAAGAAATAGATAAGAACTTACCGAAAGAAGGCAAGATTTTTGATCTTGGCTGTGGCGAGGGTGTTATTTCTAAATATCTTGCCAGCAGTAAAAAAAGAATAGTAATTGGAATTGACTCAGACAAAAAAAGACTCCCCAACCATAAAACCAAAAATCTTTCTTTCAAAAATGCCGATATTAGAGAACTTCTTCTCAAAGGTTCCTCAGGTGTTGTTATTTCGGACGTTCTCCACCATTTAAATTTAAAAGACCAAAAAGCCCTTCTAACAAAAATCGCCAAAGAACTCGAAAAAAGGGGAGTGCTGGTAATTAAGGAGATAGACAAAAGTGAATTTTTAAGGAGTAGACTTTCAAGATTGTGGGATTTTATTTTGTATCCACAAGATAAAATTAATTACTGGCACTACAAAGAATTAAAAAGTTTTCTTGAAGAGGTTGGTTTTAAAGTTAAGTTTTCCCGGCCCTGCAGATTATTCCCAGGGTCAACTACTCTGTTTATCTGCGAAAAATGATACATAGAATCCTCAAACATTGGTCAATCGTTTTACTCCTTTTACTAACTTTTTTTCTAAGAATTTACAAAATTGAAGAGCTGTTTTACTTTTCATTTGATGAGGAGGTACCTGCATTCGTCGCAAGAAAATTGATCGAATTTGGCGACATTTCCCTTTTGGGAGGGGTCACTCCTTTCGGTTTACATTTAGCACCATACTTTTACTGGTTTCTTACCTTCTTGCTTTTTTTCGGGAAGTTAAATCCAATCATTTGGGGATATGCAGGTGCAGCAATTGCAACTGTTACAACCTTTATGATTTTCTTGGTCGCCAAAGAGTTTTTTGGGAAGAAAGTCGGTTTTCTTGCCACTTCTTTTTGGACATTTTCTTATCTTGCCAATATTTATGATCGCCACTTTTGGGCATTGTATTGGGGGCCTCTGGTTTCGCTTGCAGCAATCTATTGCCTTTATAAAATTGTCAAAGGCAATCAGAAGTTTACGTATTTACTGGCGGTAGTGTTAGCTCTAGCAATTCATACCGATCCTTCGAATCTGATCTTTCTTGCTCTGACGGCAATCGTATGGATTCTGTACAAAATTCCAATTAGAAAAAGCACTATCTTTGCCGTCTTAATTATAATTTTTTCCTTTGCGCCCGTAATCGTTTTTGATTTAACTCATAATTTCGTAAATACCAAACCTCTCATAAAATATTTCAGCCAAGGTAAAGCACATCCCGCAAATAATCCTCAGGGATTCGTGGATAATTTTTTAATTTTCCCAAAAACATTTTCCCGATTAATTTATACGTTTGGAGATGACGAGATCGCTAAAAATTATTCGTATTGTTGGGGGTTTATTAACGAAAAATATCAGGCTATTCTGCAGATTATTATTTTATTCTCAACAATTCTAGTTTTGATATCCTTAGTGTGGTTTTTCAAAAAACAGTTTCAGTTTAAAGTTTTAGGGACTTCAATCCTTTTATACGTTTTGGGGATAGAGATTTTTGGTACTCTTTTCAAATCCGACATTTTTGAACATTACATCACAGGCCTTTTTGCCATATTTTTAATTATTCTTGGCTTTTTTGTCGCAAAATTACCTAAGAAAATTTGGCTTATTGTCCTTGCAGTCTTCGTATTTTTTAACGTACAAAAACTTTTTTCTGCTCAAAACAGCATGGGTTTAACTTACAAGCGTCAAGCCATTGAATATACAAGCAGGAAGTTAGGAAATAAAGATTTTTCCCTGGATTCGCTATCAACCTGCTGGAGATATGGGGGATATAGGTATTTGTTTGCTGTTTTTGGCAGGGAACCTGTGAAATCCTATGTTGATCCGAACCTTGCTCATCTTTATGGTCCGACCAAAGTTGCATCTGAACATCCACAAACAGTAGTTACTTTAATTTCCCATGATTTCGTGCCGGAAACAGACACTTTTTATAAACAATACGCACGTTTCAAAGCTCACGAAGTCGAAAATAAAATTTTCGGAAACATTGAAGTAATTATTTTGGATAATTCTAAAAAATGGTTTTTCTGAAAAAGCACAAAGAAATAATTTTATTAATTCTGTTTTTCTGGATAATTTATTCGTACATCTCGATTATTAAGCATCTACATTATCAAACGTTTACGTGGGACACGGGATTTTTTGACCAGTTGTTGTGGAAACTGAGCAGATTCAAAGAGCCGGTCAGCAGTTTTTCAAATCTTCACGTGTTTGGCGATCATTTTCAATTTATCCTGTTGTTTTTTGTACCTCTGTATTGGCTTCCGCAAAGTATAAAACTTCTTTTCATCACCCATGCGTTAATCGCCGTGATTGCCAGTCTGCCGGTGTATTTAATTTCCTTGAAAGTTAATAAACTTCCGAGGCCTGAAAGGCCTCGGTATTCTCCTTTAAGTTTACATGAGCGAGCAGATGCACCGGAACTCGGAAGTATGTATTCGTTCTTTCGCATTCATCCGCTGACTAAGAGTCTAGGGTATTCTGCGAGCGAATATAAAAGCAAGATCTTTGCACTCGCTGTTTCTTTTTCAATGCTGATTTTTACGGGCTTTCAGTTTGCGGTTCTTGATGGTTTTCATCAGTCCGTTTTTAGTCCGCTGTTTTATGCTCTTGCGATTTTGGGACTTGTCCTTAGGAATAGTTGGATATATTGGGGTTCGATATTTGGACTTTTAATTACTAAAGAGGAGATGGCGCTGCTTGCTGTCTCGGTCGGCCTGATCGCCTTGATTTTGAAAGATAGAATAAAGGGAGCAATAACAATATTTGCAAGTCTTGCCGTATTCTTTTTTGCAGTTTATTTTTTCTTACCGGCCGTTCAAGGTGAATATGTCCACTCCGATTATGGTGTTTTAGGCAAAACTCCTCTGGATGTAGCGGAAAGCATGTTGACTAAACCCGCTTTATTTTTAAATCTGCTTTTGTTCCCAGCCGCCAAAGCCAGAACAGTCCTTGAATCTTTTTTCTCTTTCGGATTTTTACCCATCTTATCTCCTATATATTTGATATCAGCAGTCCAGCAATTTGCCGTTAGGTTTGTAGACACAGTTACTGTCCATCGCTGGGTCAATCTGAATCACTACGTTTTTCCCTTAGCATCTATTATGGCTGTTGCGGCTATTTTTTCTACCGCTACTCTTCAAAAAATTTTCAAAAGAGCTAAAAACTTTTGTATTTTCTTGGCCCTTTACTTGGTAATTTTTGGTTTAATGCAAGATTATTTATTCCATGGCCCGGTCAATTCTTTACTCAAAGCGGATTTTTATGTAAAAAAGCAGTGGATGAGAGATAATTATGAGGTTTTGAAATATATCCCTAAAGGCGCTTCGGTTGCCGCAACAAATAATCTTGGACCTCATATTTCCCAGAGGGATAAATTTTATTTAATAATGGAAGAAAATTCTGCAGACTATTTGCTTTTTGATCTAGAAGATAGTCCAAACAAATACTCCCCCTTAGATTATTCAAAAACTCTCATCGTTTTTAAAAAAGAAATCATGAGTAGCAGATATGAGATCATAATGCAAATCAACAATTCTTTTTTGTTGAAAAGGACTGATGCATGAGAAACATTATAGGGAATCTTCTTTACACTCAGACAATTAAAGATACCGTTGTTGTTTTTACGGGGACATTGGTTAATGTTCTTGCGGGTGGTTTATTTTTTATTCTTGCGCCAAGAATTCTTGGACCTTCGGATTTCGGACTCTTTTCAACTGTTATTGCAACGGGCATGCTTGCTACAAATATTGCCAATTTTGGGATTGATACTGGAATTTTGCGTTTTGCAAAGGGCGAAGATTTTAACAAGATTTTATCAATAGCCCTTAAATCCTACTTGTTTCTGGGATTTTTTATTGGGATACTAGGTGTTTTAATTTCCCCTCTGATTGCGAGTTTTCTAAACCAAAGCGAACTTGCAAATCTTCTTAGGATCGCTTTTGCGGCAATAATTTTTTTGCTGCTTACAAATTTCTTTGTAGCGGGGCTCCAGGCCAAAAAAGAATTTGTAAAAGCATCACTGGTTAATATCGTATCTAATGTCTTGAGATTAATCCTTTTGGTTTTGGCAGTTGTATTTTTAAAAACAGGGTTAACATTCATAACCTTTATTTTTTTCTTCGTGACCATCGCCTCTGTTATATTTGGGAGAATCTTTTTGCCGTTAAAGTTACAAAAAATAGAGAAGGAGAAATTTTTCGATTTTTATAAATACAATTTTTGGATCGCTATTTCTTTAATCGTAACAACTATACCTTTTGATAACTATCTGTTATTGAAAATAACCGGTCCGATTCAGGTTGGATTTTATGCGGCCCCTTATAAGATCTTAACCGTTTTCCATCAGCTCTCTAGCAGTTTCAGCAGGGTTTTGGCGCCAAGATTCGCATCTTTCGACACAAACCTTAAAGCAAAAACTTTTGCCCTGAAGTCTTTTACACCTGTATTACCGATTGCAGTAATTATTCTTGTAATGGCAATTTTTGCGGTTCCCATTATAAATTTAATTTTCGGCCGGGATTACGAAACTTCAGCCCAAGTTTTAAAAATCTTATCTGTGGGTTTTCTATTTTTCTTTGCAAGTGTCATTCCTGCATCTGTCATTCTTTATTACTTAGGAGACTCAAGGGTAAATTTTATTATGTCAGTTTTTCGAGTTTTTATTTTTATCGCCTTGCTTTTGATTTTAATTGGGCCTTATAAAGCAATTGGGGCAAGCGCTGCGTTTACAATAACCGAAATTGCAGTTTTTTCACTATCTTCAATATATGCTTTTTCGAAAATTCGCAAATGAAAACAAATCTAACCGTCCATTGTGTTGTTAAAAATGAGGAAAGATGGATATGGTTTGCACTCAAATCGATTCTTGATATTGCTGACAAGATTTTAGTTTATGATACCGGATCATCCGATAGAACTGTCGACATCATAAAAACTATAAAAAGCAAAAAGATTTTTTTTGAGGAAAAAGGTGAAGTAGATGCGAAAGGACTTGCTCAGTTTAGAAGGGAGCAGCTGATAAGAACAAAAAAAGAGTGGTTTTTAATTTTGGATGGAGATGAAATTTGGCCGGAACAGACTAAAAAAGAGCTTGCCAGAATCATCAAAAATGCCGATAAATCTAAATGGGGAGTCGTTGTCAGGGCTTGGAATTTGGTAGGCGATATTTATCACTGTCATCCTGAATCGGTCCATTACCATTGGCCGTATGCCCCTACAAATTATAAAGGCTGGGCAAACTTAAGAGTGTTGAGAAAATCGGCCGCGAAGAACATAAAAGGTGATTATCCCCTTGAGGCATATTGTGATGAAGATGGAATCCCGATTCAAAATTATGGACGGAAGCATTTACTTTTCTTAAAAAATCGCTATTTTCACGCAACTTATTTAACCAGATCAGATACAAGAACAAGGGATAGAAATGTATTAAACCGACTTAAAAAATCAAAAACGGAACTTGGTCTCTCTTTTCCTAAAAATTTTAAATACCCGGAAGTCTTTTATAAAAAAACCCCGAATATAGTCCCGTCACCATGGGGAAAAAGATCTAATTTCGACTCTTTCGTTTCCTTAGTTCAGACACCCGTCAAAGAAGTTCGGAGAAGAGTTTTTGGTTTCTACAATCCTAAGGCATGATTTTAATTCTCCTTTTAGTTCATTTGCTAATGCTAATAAATACTCAATTTACATTGTGGCCGGAAATAGTAGTTTATCCGTATCTTATTAATAATGATTTTTTACTGTACAAAGACATCATCAATCCGTATCCGCCGCTTTTAACTTGGTTTTTGGCATTTTTCACCAAAATATTTGAGTATGTTCCGTCGACGTACCAGATACTAACGTGGGCAGTTATCCTAATTATCGACCTTTCAATCTATACAATTACCAAAAAGTTATTCAAAAGGAGATCATACCAGCTTACCTCAACATTGTTTTTCATAATTTTATCTATACCCTTTGGGGTAAATGGATTATGGTTTGATTTGGTCCAGACACCTCTAATTTTGTGGGCATTGTATTTTTTCTATGAATTTTTAAATTCTAAAGCCAAGAGTTCTCTTAAACTCAATTTTTTTGTTTCATTTCTGTTTTTAACTATCGCTTTTTTTATAAAACAGCAAGTTTTTTGGGTTGCCGCACTGTTTTTAATATCCGCTCTTTCAAAATATAAATTTGATTTATTTAAATTTCTCAAAAATCATTATTTATCCGTTTTGCCATTTGCTGTTTTCTTAATCTTTAATTTTGTTTATTTTCTTGAGCATGGTACTTTAACAAATTTTGCGTTTTGGGTTTTTTATTTTCCAGCTCTCTTAGCAAGCAAGATGTCTGGCTACATACTTTTACCGTCGATAAAACAAATAGTTGTTGTCTTTGCGCTTTTTGTTCTTTTTTTACCGACAATACTTAAGAAATCTCACGTATTGTTTTTAATAACAGCGGCAGCGCTCATCTTATTTGCCTATCCCAGGTTTGACTATTTTCATTTGATTCCCGTTCTTTCTGCGATTGCAGTTGTCTTCGGGCCAAATTCCGAATATTTTAAGAAGTTAAAAATAGCTCCAAGGGGGTTTTCCCTCATAGCCTTAATTTTTCTTGGGCTTTTTACTTATCGTTATTTTCAAAACCATTGGCAAAAAGAAGTAAGGTTTTTTGAACAGGATGTTTTTGAAAATGCTAGGGTAATAGACTTGCTAGTCGAGGAAAACGATAAAGTATATTTGCAAAATGCCCCTGACCAGCTGCTTCCTCTTTCCGGCACCTTACCCACAAAACCTTGGGCAGACGATTTTCCATGGTATCTTGAAGTTGCAAATTTGCAAGACAGAGTGAGAGATGAACTTGAAGCTGAAAAGCCAAGGTTTATAATTTCTCAGCCGTACTTGGAGGGGGATAAGTACGATTTGGGTTCGTACAGGCCGGACAATATTGCAGACTACATCGATAATAATTATGAGAATTTTGTTCAGATTGACGGTAACTTATACATTAGAGTAAGAAAATAATTTTCATGGCAAAAATCGCATTCTTAAGTTTTTTAGGCCCGCAGTCCGTAGGACGAGGACCGCAGAAACTTTAATAGTATGTCTAAAATTGTTTTCCTAAGTTTCTATTCCGGGTTTGTCGAAAGGGGAGTTGAAACTTATGTTTGGGAGTTGGGTAAAAGACTTTCCAAAAAGCATGACGTTACAGTTTTACAGGGAGGCAAAAGCCATTTGTGGTACAGCAAGACAAAAATCATTAAAGAAAAATTTAAAGTAATCGATATCGATTCTATTGGTAACGCATCAAAATTCGGAAATAATTTTTTAAGAAAATTTTATCTTGACTGGTGGTCATTAAAAATTCTTCTTTTTAGCCTTAAGGCAGCGTTCAAGGTCACAAGAGGAAAATACGACTTGGTAATTCCGATGAACGGGGGATGGCAAACCGCAATGTACCGCCTGTTTTCAAAACTGCGCAATTTTAAGGTATTAATCCCGGCATCGGCTGGAATCGGTAGAGATGATGCATGGAATCTATTATGGAAGCCGGACATTTTTGTTGCGTTAACAGGGGCAGAACAAAAATGGGCAAATCGTTTTGCGCCTGAAGTGAATAAAACTTTGATTCCAAACGGGGTTGATCTCTCGAGATTCAATCCGAAAGTTGATCCTAAAAAGATAGGTCTTTCCAAACCAATAGTTATCTGTGCAGCTGCTTTGGATTCATACAAAAGAGTCGATTTAACAATCAGGGCAGTTGCCAAATCAAAAAACTTAAGCTTAATGCTTTTAGGCGATGGCGAGGCGAGAGGGGCTATCGATGCTTTGGGCAAAAGACTTTTGGGACAGAGGTATTTAAGACTTTTGGTGCCGCATAATGAAATACCACGATACTTTAGGTCAGGATCGGTTTTTACGCTTGTATCCAAGACAGAGGCATTCGGGACTTCTTACATAGAAGCGATGGCCTGCAACCTGCCGATTGTGGCAACCTATGACTCATCAAGACAGGAAATAATCGGAGATGCCGGTATTCTGACAAATCCCGAAGATGTCGATCAATACTCAAAAGACCTAATGCTGGCCGTATCCGTAAATTACCGCAACAGGCCATATAATCAGGCACTTAAATTCAGCTGGAATAAAATTGCAGAAAAATATCAAAAAGTTATTACCAATCTTTTAAAAAGAAAATAATATGGGTAAATTAATTTCTATAGTAATTCCAGCTTTTAACGAACAAAAAACTATCGGTGAATGCCTCAAATCATTAAAAAACCAAACCTACAAGCCGATTGAAATTACCGTCGTCGACGATGGTTCTTCAGATTCTACACGCAATATTGTTGAGGACTCCCAAAATATCAAATTACTAACTCAGGGTCACAAGGGTCCGGGACAAGCTAGAAACCTTGGTGCTGCAAATGCCAAAGGGGAAATCCTGGTTTTTGTGGATGCCGATATGACTCTCGATAAAAATTTTATAAGAGATTTGGTAAAACCAATAGTTGAGGGCAAAACAATTGGAACATTTTCTAAAAATGAAATGGTTAAAAATAAAGATAATATTTGGTCAAATTGCTGGAACATTAACAAGAATCTTCCAAAAGATAGGATGATTCCGAAAGATTATCCGAATGAAGCCCCAGTTTTTAGGGCGATTTTAAAAAGCGAATTTAAAAAAGTCGGCGGATTTGATGAAACCGGAGAATATACCGACGACTGGAGTCTTTCAAAAAAGTTAGGTAAAAAATCAACTGCGGTGTCTGGAGCAATTTATTATCACTCTAACCCCGATTCCGTTATTGAAGTTTGGATGCAGGCCAGATGGATTGGTAAAAATGAGTTCATATCCGGGAATTTATTGAGAAAGGCAAAATCCTTATTTTTTTATAGTTTGCCCGTGTCTTTTGTCGTCGGTCTTTTTAAATCAATCATAAATCTTAGCTTCTACTTCTTGTTTTTTAAATTAATATATGATCTCGCGATTGTTGTGTCAGTTTGCCGATCTTTTGGCGGTGAGAAAAAGTTTAAATAGATATGGGATTTTTAAAAAAACACCAATTACTTATTCTTGTTTTAATTCTTGGTCTAGCAATTAGAATCGCTTTTAACAATATTATTTACTCAAAAGATGCAGAATCATTTGTTTTTTGGGGGAAATATCTTCAAGACCACAGCATAGCAAGCCTTTACGAGTTTCTACCGGGTGGTTTTACACCCCTACCGCCGTTTTACTATTACATCGCCCGATTTTTAGGCAAAATGGTGTCTTTCTTGAATCTTTGGCAAAACGAGTGGGTGACTTATCTTATTTTCAAAATTCCGCCGATTCTTTCAGAGCTGGTGATTGCAATATTAATTTATTGGTTTGTTGCAAAATATTTAAACAAAAAATGGGCGACTACATCTTCCGCTTTTTACTTTCTTCACCCGGCGATTATTTACAATACCGCTGTATTTGGACAGATTGACTCCTTTGCAGTATCGCTTGCCTTCATTGGGGTTATGCTAATCGTCATCAAAAAATATTCATTGGCAGTTTCTTTTTACATTCTTGGACTTCTTTCCAAACTTCAGACTCTGGCAGTTCTCCCCTTGATTGGATTTTTGACAATATTTGACAACCCAATGAAAAAATTGGCAATTACCGCAGTTGTCGCTTTTTCGGTTGCTATATTGCCTTTTTTGCCGATTTTTTTGGATAAAGGCTTCATCTGGACGGCGATTTATTTTAAAGAATTACCTAATTGGTATCCTTACACATCGGTTTATGCGTATAATCTTTGGGCTTTTTCTGGATTTTTGACGCCTGATAAAGTTAAGTTTCTGGAACTTATTCCCTACAGATTTTTTGGCCTTTTTATTTACTGGATTATTGCCGCATTAATAATTCTGCCTTTTTTGAAGAATAAAAATCGAAAGCCAAAAATTATACTTTTTGCGGCATTTTTATTATTTTTTGATTTTGCATTCTTTTCTACACGGATACACAGCCGGTACTTAATTTATTCTCTGCCTTTTGCCTCAGTTTTTGTGTCTCTGTTTCCGCTGGAGATTATAGCTCTGAGTTTTTTGATAATTTTAAATTTAATGCTGCCGATGCCGTATGAGGCTACAAAAAGTCTAGTTCTATTTCTTAATCAAAAAATAAGCATAATCTTCTTCAGCTTATTCGGACTATTTCTGTTTCTAATTTTTATGAACAGGTATAGAAAGTTAATCCAAAGATAAATGATAGCGCTTATTTTGATAGCGGGGTTAATTCTTAGATTATTTAAACTTGATCAAAGTCTATGGTTGGATGAGGCGATTAACGTTACTTTTGTTAAAAACTTAAATTTACACTCTTTAATATTTGATTATTCTGTTGGAGATTTTCATCCGCCTCTTTATCACATTATGATGAGGGGCTGGGTTTTGCTTTTTGGAACTTCAGAAATCGCAGTAAGATTGCCTTCTGTTATTTTGGGACTGGCAACCGTATATGTCGTTTATTTAATCGCAAAAAAATTGTTTGATAACAAGACTGCTTTGATTTCGGCAACATTGATTGCGACTTCACCTCTTCATGTTTATTATTCCCAGGAAGCCCGTATGTATATGTTGGCGGCGTTTTTTGCAGGCCTTTCCGTCTATTTTTTTGTTTCTATTGCCAAAAAGGAAACGTTAATATATTGGTTTGGATTTGTAGTTTCAACTGCCCTAATGCTTTATTCTGATTATTTGCCTTATTTACTTTTTCCGGTTTACGTTATATTTCTTTTAATTTTTAGAAACAAGATTCAAAAGTCTACCGTAAAAACTTTTTTGCCTGCCTTCGTATTAATTTTTGTCTTGGTTTTGCCCTGGTTTTTAATTTTTCCAAAACAATTGGCTACGGGATTGTCTGCAGCAGCTGCTTCACCTGCATGGTCAAATGTGGTCGGAGCTTCCTCCTTGAAGGATTTAGCAGTTACATACGTTAAGTTTGTTATCGGGAGAATTTCCAACGATAATAATTTGATTTATGCTTTGTTGTTTGCTCCGGCAGGAGCAATATTTGCCTTAATGCTGTTTTTGTCGTCTTTTAGAATGAGTCATTTGCGTTTCTTTTTATGGTTGTGGCTGCTTGTGCCAACTATAGTTGCATTTTTAATAAGTTTTTTTGTGCCGGTTTTTGCTTATTTCAGATTTATATTTATCTTACCCGCTTTTTATATGCTGATTGCAGCTTCTGTCAACTTGGTCAACTGGCCGAAATTTAATAGGATTTTTTTGACTTTGTTTCTTACTATTAACTTAGTTTCTTTAGGAATTTATTTCACAAATACTAAATTTCAAAGAGAAAATTGGAAAGGGGCGGTTTCTTACATTCAATCTGCCTCTGACAATAACTCAATAGTTTTATTCGAGGCAAGTGGTCCCTTCTTGCCTTTTGATTATTACAACAAAGGCCGTTTAAAAGCGTACGGCGCCTTGGAAGGATTCAATTCAGACCAAAAAAAAGTCGCCGAAAGGATTAACCAATTGACGCAAGACACTAACAAGGTATTTCTGTTTCAGTATCTTTCTCAAATTACCGACCCGGAAGGTTTTGTATTCTCCGAGCTTTCAAAAAAGGGCTTTGCAAATGTACATACAAAGGATTTTGATGGGGTAGGGTTCGTCTATGAGTTTGCCCGCTGAGAATTATATTAGGACTTTTTTTAACAAATTTTATTGGCGTCAACATCCGGAAGCTGCTCTTCGCTACTATCCGGTTGTCAAGGCAATAAAAAAATTAAACCTTGAGGACTCAAAAATTCTGGAAGTCGGCCCTGGTTCTTTAGGTATAATTCCTTATTTAAAAAGAGAAATTGATGGAGTAGATGTTGATTTTTCAGGTCCAAAGACCAAATTGTTAAATAAAATCAAAGGGAAAGCCAATAATCTGCCTTTTGCCAAAAACGCATATGATGTAGCAATTTCCGTTGACGTTTTGGAGCATTTGAGAAAGGAAGAACGTCAGGATGCAATTTATGAAATTTTAAGAGTTACAAAACGTCTTGTAGTGATAGTAGTTCCGGTAGGAGAATTGGCGCAAGAACAAGATAAAAAATTAGACGAATATTTTTTTAAAAAATTCGGCCGCAGGAATCAGTATCTTGAAGAACATGTTTCAAACGGGTTGCCAAAGACCGAAGAGGTTCTGGTTTTCATCGATCAATCTTTGAGGAAATTAAATAAAAAGGCAAAAGTTGAGTCTTTTCCTAATTTGAATCTTTTCGTTCGCGAGATTTTGATGAAGACCTGGATTACCAAAAGTAAATTTTCCTATTATCTTTACTTGAAGGGATATTTGCTTTTTCTGCCTTTTCTGAAACTTCTGAACTTCGGCAACTGTTACAGAAGAGTTTTTGTGATAGAACTTGCCCCGAACCAAATTTCAAATTGAATGCTTTCAGGCTATAATAATGTACTTGTGATTTGCTTTGGAATACATACTGAATCAACAGTAAAATTTTGGTGCGGGGTTTGTTCATGAAGATAGCCATAGACATCTCGCAGATTGTTTATGGAACTGGCGTTTCGAACTATACTTCAAATTTAGTCCGTCACCTTTTAAAAATTGACAAAAAAAATCAATATATCCTTTTTGGAACGTCACTGCGCCAAAGAAAGAAACTTTATGAATTTAAAAAAAGTCTTGCGGATTATAAAAATGTTGTCTTTAAATTTAATTTTTTGCCGCCAACACTTTTTGAAATACTGTCAAATAGGCTAAGGATACTCTCGGTTGAAAAATTGGCAGGCGGGGAAGTTGATATTTTTCATTCCTCTGATTGGACTCAACCCAAAGTCGCTTCCAAAAATACGAAAAAGGTTACTACCGTTCACGATATGACAGTTTATCTTTTCCCTTCTTCATTTGATCCGAAAATTATAACGACTCAAAAGCTGCGACTTGAAAAAGTTAAGAAAGAGGTGGATCTTGTAATTGCCGATTCACAAACAACGAAAGAAGACGCCGTTAAATTTTTAGAAATTCCTGAAGAGAAAGTAAGAATTGTTTATCTTGGCGTTTCGGAAGAATTTAGGCCGGCAGATGATGAAAGAATTAGTGCGGTTTTGCAAAAATACAAAATAAAAAAACCGTACCTTTTGTCGGTAAGCACACAAGAACCTCGGAAAAACATTCAGAAATTGATAGATGTTTATGAAAAAATTAAACAAGAGTATCCTGATTTTTCGTTGGTCTTGGTTGGTAAACAGGGCTGGGGGGAAGGTTTTCGCTCTACCGAAGGTGTTATTTGGACTGGATATATTCCAAAAGAAGACTTGGTTGCAGTGTATAGCGGATCAAGGGTGTTTGTTTACCCCTCGCTGTATGAAGGTTTTGGCCTGCCGATTTTGGAGGCAATGGCCTGCGGAGTTCCGGTTGTGACTTCTAATAACTCGTCAATGGTGGAAATTGCCAAGGATGTGGCAATTTTAGTAGACCCGAGGAGCGAAACTCAGCTTGAAAAAGCCATTAAAATGGTTATGAACCTTAATTTGGATGATTATCAAAAAATGGTACGTGCGAGTTTAAATTGCGCCCGGAGGTTTACATGGGCAAAGACAGCCAAACAAACACTTAAAATTTACAGGGAAGCATACAGTCTTGCAGGCGAAGGCAATGATAACAAATGAAAATCGGGCTTGACGGGAACGAAGCTAATATAGAAAACAGAGTTGGTTCCGGAAAGTATGCTCGCGAGTTGATTAAGCAGTTTGCAAATCTAGCCAATTATTCTTCGAGCGAGCGAAGCGAGTCGAGAAGCTTCGCAAAAAAAAGTTCTCGACCTGCCTTGCCGGCAGGCAGGCGAGCTCGAACAATAGCAAACCTTGTTGTTTATCTTAAACAAAAGCCATTAGCTGATTTACCAAAAGAATCAAAAAATTTTAAATACAAGGTTTTTGGTCCTGGATTTTTGTGGACCCAATTTGCCCTGCCCGTACATTTAACATTTGGCAGGCGGCCCGATATATTTTTTTCTATGTCTCATTACGGACCTAGATTCTCGCCAGTTCCATACGTCATTACTATTTTTGACCTTTCATATTTGCATTATCCAGGGCTTTTCAAAAAAGAAGATCTTCACAAGCTCACAAATTGGACAAAATACTCAATTAAAGGCGCAAAGCACATTTTGGCAATTTCCGAATCGACAAAGGACGATATTGTTAAAAATTACGATGTTGATCCAACAAAAATTACAGTTACTTATATTGGGTATGATCAAAAACTGTTCAAACCTCAATCAAAAGAGAGAATTGAGAGGGTCAAGAGAACTTATAAGATAAAAGGGGATTACGTTATTTTTGTGGGGACACTACAGCCTCGTAAGAATATCGAGCGGCTAATTGAAGCATTTGCCCAATTGGTTCGTCAATTGCAGCTGGTAATCGTTGGCAAAAAAGGTTGGATGTATGACTCTTTTTTTATAAAAGTTAAAGACCTAGATATTAAGGAAAGAGTAATTTTTACTGACTATGTTCCGGATAATGATCTTCCAGCATTAATTTCCGGAGCTAAAACCTATGTTCTGCCTTCACTCTGGGAAGGATTTGGAATACCGATTGTTGAGGCTCAAGCCTGCGGTGTGCCGGTCGTGGTTTCTAATGTTTCAAGTCTGCCGGAGATCGTTGCAGAAAGCGGAATTTTAGTTAATCCAAATGACGTTAACTCGATTGTACATGGTATAAAAAAATCTCGAGATGAGAAAACGAGGACGGACCTCGTCGAGAAAGGATTTGAGAACATAAAGCGTTTTTCCTGGGAGAAATGCGCGGAAGAAACGCTGGAAGTTTTAGAAAAAGTTGCAACTAAAGCTTGAAACTTGAGAAAATTTAGTAATGAAAGACAGAACCGGTAAAGAATTGCCTTCTCAGGAAGTTTTCAAAAAAGCGGCAAACCGCGCATACAACATTATTATTGATTTAGAACTTTTGGTTCTTAATTTTGTTTCCTGCACAATTCCCTTTCACTCAATAAGAAAATTATTTTATCGGGCGGCCGGTGTCAAAATCGGCACAAATTCTTTTATTCATATGGGAGCTCGGTTTTATTTACCGAAAGGGGTGTTAATAGGTGACGGAACCGTTATCGGCGAGCATTGCTTTATGGACGGACGGGCATCGCTCAAGATAGGCAGTAACGTCGATATAGCATCAGACGTGATGATTTATAATTCCGAGCACGATATTAACTCCCAAGGATTTGATCCAGTCGAAGAGCCGGTTGAAATTGAGGACTATGCGTTTATCGGACCCCAGGCGATTATTTTACCCGGTGTCAAAATCGGTAAAGGTGCGGTTGTTGGGGCTGGGGCAGTTGTAACCAAAGATGTTGCTCCTTTTAAAGTTGTTGGTGGAGTACCGGCAAAAGAAATAGGAGAGCGCAGGAACAAAAATCCGAATTATCGGCTCGGCCGCGCACGCCTTTTCCAATAAATGGAACTTTCGGTAATTATTGTTAATTGGAATACAAAAAAGCTGCTTGAAGATTGTTTGCGTTCGATCTTCAAATTTACCAAGGATATAAGTTTTGAAGTCATTGTTGTGGACAATGGATCAAAGGATGGGAGCCAGGATATGGTGAAGAAAAAATTTCCTCAGGTAAAATTAATACCCAATAAAGACAATTTGGGATTTGCCAAGGCTAACAACCAGGGAATTAAAATAGCCAGAGGCAAATATACACTACTTCTTAATTCTGATACTTATTTAATCGAAAATTCTTTCAAAAAAATAATTGAGGATGTAAACAAATTCGACAATTTAGGTGCGATGGGTCCCTTGCTTTTAAACGAGGATCGATCTATCCAGCAGTCAGTCGGGTTTTTCCCCAACCTGCCGCAAGTTTTCTGTTGGATGACCTTTATTGATGATTTGCCGGTCGGGACTGTTCTTAAACCCTATCACGTTGATCACGATTCCTTTTACAAAAGTACGCATGAGGTCGACTGGGTGACGGGTGCCGCTTTTTTAATTCCTAGGAAAGTTGTCGATAAAATCGGCATGCTGGATAAGAAAATTTTTATGTATGGTGAAGACTTCGAGTGGTGTTTTCGTATAAAAAAAGCAGGATTTAAGGTTTATTTCTCGCCAGCTGGCAAAATAGTTCATATTGGCGGAGGTTCAGTGAATAAAATTCGAACCAATGCCTTTGTCGGTGAATTTAGAGGCCTTGAGTATTTTTATAAAAAATATAAGGGGCGATTCTCTTTGCAAATTCTGCGCCTGTTACTTAAAATGGGAACACTGTTAAGAATTGCCGCCTTTGCAATTGTCGGGCGGACAAAAACCGCAAAATCGTATGTCGAAGTTCTTAAAATGGCTGGATGAGCACATCTTAGAGTATTTTTCGCTTGCGCTTTTAATTTTTATCCCTCTTTATCCGAAAATTCCGCTTGCCGAGGTTTTACCCGGCTACCTTGTTCGTCTAAGGCTTGATGATGTTTTAATTGCTTCCGCTTTTGTAATTTGGGTAATTTGGGTAATCCGCGGCAGGGTTAGCCTTCGCAAAAATCCGCTTCTTATTCCAATCGTAATCTATATCGCTGTTGGTTTTGCCTCGACCCTGTCTGCAATGTTTATCACAAAAACTGTGCCTTTAGAGACTTTGCATGTCGCCAAGCTTTATTTACATTTCGTAAGAAGGATTGAATATTTCTCGGTATTTTTTATATTTTTCTCATCGATTAAATCTCTTGACCAAGTCAAAAAATATGTGTATGTCGCCGCGATTGTCTTAATTGCGGTCTCGATTTACGGTTTTGGTCAAAAATACCTCTATTGGCCTGCTTACTCGACGATGAACCGTGAGTTTTCAAAAGGAGTCAGACTTTATCTAACCGAACATGCCCGAGTTCTCTCAACTTTCGGTGGCCATTATGATCTGGCTGCTTATTTGATGATTGCTCTTACCTTATTTATTCCGCTTGCCTTTGTGGTTAGAAAATGGCTGTTGAAGATTATTTTTGCCTTGGGAAGTATTTTAGGTTTCTGGCTTTTGATTTTAACTGTTTCCAGAACGTCATTTTTGGCTTATATTGTTTCGATTACAGTAGTTTTTATTTTTTTAGCATTTAAAAAAGGCTGGCTTTGGTCATTGCCGAGATGGTTTTTGATAATATTTCTTTCTTTGGCCGTGATGGTTTCTTTTGGGGATTTAGCCGGGCGTTTTGCCCATGTTCTGAAACTCGACAAATTCAGAAATTCTGCACTTCTGAAACCTCTTGCCAAAAACATACCATCCGGGCCGCGAACGGCTTATCTTGATGTGGTGGCCGACAAAACCGATGTTCCGCCCACAACTGCCAAACCGGCTGGAACCCCAGCTGATGTTTATTCTGAAATAGGGGAGGAAGGCTTACCTGCCAGTCTTTCTGCCAAACCTAGGGTTTACTCGCAGGCTGCGGTGCAATACGACTTATCGACAGGCATCAGGCTTGACTATACTTGGCCGCAGGCGATTAAGGGATTTGCCAGGAATCCTCTTTTAGGGTCCGGCTATTCGACTTTAACCAAAGAGCATATTGAGGATTTTACCGATGCAGAATCAACCGATAATGACTTTTTACGGGCACTTGGCGAAACAGGATTAGCAGGGTTTTTGGCATTTTTTGGTATTTTGGCATTTGTGTTTTGGTATGCTGTTAGCAATTTCAAAATGGTCAAAGACCCGTTTTTTGCAACTGTAATAGCGGCGCTTGCAGCTGCTATTATTGGGCTTTTGATAAACGCTTTTTACATCGATGTATTTGAAGCTTCAAAAGTTGCTTATATGTTTTGGATTATGATGGCGATTTTGACAGCGGCAATTAAGTTTTCGGCAACGCCCACAAAAGCAACCGATCGCAAGATAAAGTGAGAAAATTCGAGTTATTCCTCCTCTCGGCTATTCTTTTTGTTGGACTTGCCCTTCGTCTTTATAAAATAGACAGGCCGATTGCGGACTGGCATTCATGGCGGCAGGCAGATACAGCCGCAGTTGCAAGAAACTTCATCAAGGAAGGTTTTAATCCTTTTATTCCTAGGTACGATGATATGTCCATGCAGGCAAATAGTCTTGACAATCCCCAAAGATACAGGTTTGTTGAATTTCCAATTTTAAACACGCTAATCGCCGGTGTTTGGTCGCAAACCGGTATAAACGTAACTTATGCCCGTTTGGTGACAGTATTTATCTCGCTGGGATCAATAGTATTATTGTTTTTTTTAGTGAAGTATCTTTCGGGTTTATCGGTTGCGGCACTAAGTGCCTTTTTCTTTGCCACCATTCCTTACAATGTTTTTTATTCCTCCGCGATTTTGCCGGGCCCTTTGATGGTTTTTGGAATCTTGGGGCTATTTTTTTATTTTGTTAGGTGGCTAGAGACTGAAAACTGGATTTTTTTGGCAGTCTCTATTTTCTTTGCGAATCTGGCGATATTGTCATGGCCGATTGCCTTCTTTTTTTTACTGCCGATTCTTTATTTGTCATATGAAAAGTATGGTTTTGCTCTTCTTAGAAATTTGAAATTGTGGATTTTTGTTTTTTTATTGCTTACCCCATTTATTATCTGGCGCATCTGGATGATGCGATTTCCAGAAGGGATTCCCTATTTACCTTTTATATTAAATCAAACCAATATTCGTTTCAAAGGTGCTTTTTTTCGCTGGTTAGTGGCAGAAAGAATGGGCAAATTAATTTTAACTGTCGGTGGTTTTTCTTTATTTGTCTTCGGTACGCTTGTTAAGCGTTCAAAAAAAGAAAACTTTTTTTATCTGGTTTGGCTTTGTTCTTTAATTTTATATTTTATTGTTTTTGCGGCGGGTAACGTGAGACACGATTATTATCAAATTCCTTTAATTCCGATTGCATCGATTTTTATGGCAATTGGTACAATTAAGCTTTTTAATTTACCCTCTGCCCACTTTTCGAAATTTTTAGGGCCCGTTGTTGCATTAATTTTAATCATTTTTATGTATGCTTTTGGGTTTTACGAAGTGCGGGGTTATTGGTGGACCAACAGACCGGAAATTGTCAAAGCGGGCATGGCGGCAGATAAAATCTTGCCCAAAGATGCCATAGTCGTTGCACCGTATGGCGGCGATACGGCTTTTCTATACCAAACAAACAGACATGGGTATCCATTGGTAGACAGGCCTCTTCAAGAATTAGTTAAAAATGGTACTAAATACCTTGTCTCTGTTGATGTTGCGGATGAGGGGATCCAAAAACTTGCAAAAAACTGTAAATTACTCGCTGCAGAAAACGATTATCTCATCATTGAATTGTCCGAAAATTGTATAGATTAGAAAAAACTTATGAAAGTTTTAATGATCACCCCTTATCTTCCGTATCCCCTTTATTCAGGCGGTCAGATCAGAAGCTACAATCTTATTAAGAATTTGGCAAAATCGCACGAAATCACTCTTTTTGCCTTCGTCAAAGAAGTGGTTCCGGATCACATCAGAGCGCTTGAAAAATTTTGCAAAAAAATCGAAGTATTTAAAAGAAGAAAAGCCTGGTCAGTTGTAAATATTTTGGTGTCGGGGTTTTCTTTTTACCCCTTTTTGGTTGCCATATATTACTCCCTGTCTTTAAGAAGAAGGATTAAAGAGGAACTGTTTCAAAATAAATACGACTTAATCCATGCTGAAACTTTTTATGTAATGCCCAACATTCCCCAAACCCGAGTGCCGATACTTTTGGTTGAACAAACGATCGAATATCTGGTTTATGCGCACTTTTTGGAGACTTTGAGTCTTAAGCTTTTTAAGCCTTTGTTGGCACTGGATATTTTCAAGTTAAAGTTTTGGGAGAAATTTTACTGGAAGAGGGCGGATAAAGTTGTGGCCATGTCTGCGTCAGATAAGATTAAAATGAGAAAACTTGTTCCAAATCTGTCGGTCGAGATAGTCCCAAACGGCGTAGATGCATCCTTTTTTTCGCAAGTTAAACAAAAAAGTAACAAATCACCGGTTCTTCTTTTTGTTGGTAATTTTTCATGGTTGCAAAACAGGGAAGCCGTGGGTTTCTTAATCGAAAAGATTTGGCCAAATGTGAAAGCGAAAATACAAAATGCCCAACTTTTGATAGTCGGCAGGAATCCTTCTGACGGGATCAAAAGTTTAGTCCGAAAATTTAGAGTGCAGATGGAAAGCAAAGTTGATGATATTCGTGAGGCGTACAGTAAAAGCGATGTGATGATTGCCCCAATTTTTGGGCCGGGGGGAACAAGATACAAAATTTTAGAGGCCATGGCTGCATCTCTGCCTGTGATTACAACGGAAATGGGAGCAGAAGGCCTGCCTGTAAAACATCAGGAACATATTTTAATTGCAAACAAACAAGATATGCTGATTGAGCAAACCATAAAACTCTTGAAAAACGAAAAATTGAGAATTAAGATCTCCCAAAATGCTAAGCTTCTTGTCCAGAGGGAATTTGACTGGAAGAAAATTTCCTCAAAACTCGATAAACTTTACAAAAGTGTAGGTAGCGCATAATGCTTCTTTCAATTGTTATCGTTTCGTTTAACGTCAAAGAGCTTTTGGTAAAATGCTTGGAGTCGATTGAGAAATACTCCAACGGTATAACAAAAGAAGTTATTGTTGTCGACAATAATTCTTCTGATAATGCGGTTTTAAGAATCAGGAAAGATTTTCCAAAAGTCACGTTGATTGCGAACAAAAAAAACATGGGATTTTCCAAAGCGAATAACCAAGCTTTAAGGATAGCTAAAGGAAAATATCTTTTAGTTCTCAATCCGGACACGGAACTAAAAAATGACACACTTTCCAAAATGATTAAATTTATGGATGAAAATAGGGAAGTTGCGGTCTCCACCTGTCGAGTCGAACTTGCGGATGGATTTTTGGATCGCGATTGCAGGCGTCATTTCCCAACGCCTTGGCGCTCGTTTTGCCACTTTACAAACCTTTCCAAAATATTCCCGAAATCAAAAATTTTTGATGGGTATTACATGGGTTATATACCGGATGATATTGAACAGGAAGTCGATGCCTGCGCCGGTGCTTTTATGATGATTAGGGCTTCCGCCGTCAAAAAAGTAGGATATTTTGATGAAGATTTCTTTTTTTATGGAGAAGATTTGGATTGGTGCTTCAGGTTTAGGCAAGCAGACTATCGGATTATCTATACTCCGATTACCAAAATTATTCACTATAAAGGGGCGTCTTCCGGAATAAAAAAATTTTCCCAAAAGCTATCGAAAGCAACGAAAGAATCGAAAAAAAGAGTACTTCGCGAATCAACGCGCGCTATGCGCCTTTTCTACGATAAGCACTATAAAAACGTTTACCCCTTTTTTATTAACTGGTCTGTGTATTTTGCAACTTGGCTTTTAGAAAAATTACGAACGTGGAACGTTTGAAAAATCTATATATCAGCCTGACTCTTTTGAGTCATCTGATATATGTCGCTCTGAGTTAGCAGAGGAAGACATATCAGCAGGTCGCTTTGGCACCTTCCGTCGAGTCAGACTCGACTGCAGTCATGCCAATAGCGCTCCTCTGATATATTCTTGACAAGCTAAAAATATGAGAATTGGAATCGATGCAAGATTTGTAGGGCCTGAAGGTACAGGACTTGGCAAGTATACAGAGGAGCTGATTTTAAACCTTGCCAAAATAGATAAAAAAAATGAATATTTTATCTTTTTAAGAAAGGAGAATTGGCAATTCTTAAAGTTATCTTCAAAAAACTTCCACAAAGTTTTGGCAAATGTTCCATGGTACACATTCCAGGAACAGGTCAAACTGCCTTTTGTTTTTCCAAAATCCAAAATTGATCTTCTGCACGTTCCGCACTTCAATGCACCTTTTCTGTACAATGGCAGATTAGTTATCACAGTTCATGATTTAATTCATCATCAATTCGAGCAGGAGTCAGCAACAACAAGAAATTTTTTTGTCTTTAAATTAAAGCGCATAGGTTATAAACTGATTATCACAAACGCTATAAAAAAAGCTGCAAAAATAATCACCCCATCTAATTTTGTCAAATCGCAGATAGTAAAAACCTTTAGAGTTGATCCGTCAAAAATTGTTGTCACATACGAAGCTGCAGAGGAAGAGTATTTCAGGAACCAGAAACTCTTCGAGCCTGAGCCTCAGAGACGAAGGCCAGAGGCCAGAGGCCAGAAACCGTTTTTAATTTATGTCGGTAATATTTATCCCCATAAAAATCTCAACAGGTTGCTAGATGCTTTAGCTATTCTTAAAAATGTAAAGTTGAAAATTATCTGTCCCCGCGACGTTTTCTGGAAGAGATTAGAGAAAGAGATTAAAAACAAAGATTTAGAGAACAGAGTTGAATTACTGGGTTATCAGACGGCTGACAATCTTGCAGTTCTTTTTCAGAAAGCAACTGCCTATGTTTTCCCTTCACTTTCTGAGGGTTTTGGAATTCCGGGCTTAAATGCAATGGCGGCAAATATTCCGGTTGTGTGTTCAAATATTCCAACTCTCAGGGAGATTTATCAAGACGCCGCTTTGTATTTTGACCCAAATGACCCAAAAGATATCGCTATAAAAATTAACGAAGTTTTAACAGATAAAAAAACAAGGACAGTCCTCGTCGAAAAAGGCGAAAAGCTTGTTAGAAAATATTCATGGCAAAAAATGGCCAAACAAACCCTCGATGTTTACAAATCAGCATTACGATGAAAATAGCCCTTGTACACGATGACCTTTATCTCGAAGGTTTTCTGTTTGGACTATGCAGATAAGACAATTACACTATAGCACTTGCAACTTTTCTGTCAACATAGAAAAAAATGGTTACTCTAATAATAGCTCGACATTGTGAATCTACTTGGCACGTAACTGGGAGGTTAGCAGGCCAAAAGGATAAAGCTGTGTTAACAGCAAAAGGCAAAAAACAGGCCTTAGAATTTTCCAGAAAGCTAAGAAAATATCCCATTGATACCGTCTATTCCTCAGGCTTGAGAAGATCTATCCAAACAGCAGAGATTATAGGTAAATACTTGGGTAAAAGTGTAACTAAGTCCCCTGGCTTAAATGAGAGATCATGGGGCCAACTAGAAGGAAGGTTAAATTCAGAAGTTCAAAGCGAATTAGAAAATAGATTCAACTTTGTACCTTCTAAGGGCGAATCATTCTCAGATTTTGTGGAAAGAATTACAAACACCATATTGGAGATCTTAGAGCAGCAAGATCATAATACGATTTTGGTAGTTACTCATGGCGGAGTTAAAGAAGCGTTTGAAATGTTATTCAAAACGCTAAAACCAAGCAACTTGGATGACCTTGCAATTATCATCAAAGGAATAGATGCAAATGATATTAAAGGATTGCAAAAAATCATATAATTAACTCATGCCCGACAATATGTTGCCAGAAAAACACTTTCCACTACAAAATTTAGAACTAGAACGAACGGATTTCTATACGTTTGAGGGCGACCAAACAAAGCCACTGCTTTTGTTTGGTCTTAGAGGCCCAGGGGGAATGAACTGTTTATGGCCTGTTGTCGAGCTTTTAAGAGACGAGGGCTACCCGTCTGACCTGCTCATTGACAGTGCTGCCAAGAGAATTTTAGAAACCAAAAATCATCAATTCACGAAGGAGCCATCCGAATCACCATTAAAGAGAATAATGGAGATAAAACCCGCAGTAGCAGTTTCTGAATTTTCCGCAGACGCAGGAACAGCTTTAACAGTGACATGGAGTGAGGAATCCTATGGTGTGCCTGTAGTTTGGGTTGAAGACTACCCCGATGTTTTAGGAAGTTACACAGATTTATATGACTCTTCAATGAGGATAAACCCCGACTATCTATGCGTGATAAGCGAGGCAACTAGGGATTTGGCAATAAAAAGAAGACCAACAATGGATGCTTCAAGAATCATAGTTACAGGTCATCCGGATTATGACAAGTATGCAAACGTGGACAGAGAAGAAGTTAAAAAAGAAACAAGGAAAAAATTGGGCGTTGGCGAAGAAGATTTCTTGATCGTATATTCGGGCCTACTTCCACCACAAACACCAGAGGTGCTTGAACGTCTCGTTGAAAATTTGAATCAATCTGAACCCCAGAAAAACTTAGTGTTATTGCTTTCAAGACATCCCAGAGATATGCATCCCGAACAAGAATATGACAAAGTTTTGGCAAATCTTAAAGGCAGAGTATTAAAACAAGGAGACATCAGCTCTGATGATATAGGTTTCGCTTGTGATCTTTTGATCGCCCCAGGACCCTCTACGGAAGTGTTGAAGTCTGCTTATCGCAGAGTTCCATCTATGCTTGTCTTTACAGAAGCTGACGCAGCACAGCTTACAAATGATCGCTTACCAATAACTCTAAGAGTAGGAGCAGGCGAAGGCATTTTTGATTACCAAGATTTAAAAAATGGTTTGGAAAAAATAATTAACGACAATGTCTACAGAGAACAGCTCATTGGGAAAATGAAGCAGTATTTCAACTCTGATGGACATTCAGCTGAAAGAGTTGCAGAGGTTATAAAAAAAGCTGCAAGTGGGAAAGTTAATTCACTCTAAAATCATCCTCGGCAATATTTCTCGTCTCTTTGTATAATTTAAATGATGAAAACTTGCCTCGTACACGATGACTTTGTGCAGGAGGGAGGTGCTGAGAATTTATTTGCGGCGATTGCTTCGATCTGGCCGAACGCTCCAATCTATACATCTCTTGTTGATTGGAATAAACTGCCGGAATCGATTAGCCGCGACAGAATAATAAGTTCTTTTATACAAAAAATTTCATTTAGCGCAAAATTTCATAAATTATTACTGCCCCTTTATCCTTTTGCTTTTGAAAGTTTTAATCTCGACGGTTTTGATTTGGTAATTTCGTCAACAACACGCTTTGCCAAGTCGGCAATTACGAAACCTCAGACTGCCCACATATGTTATGCGAACAATATTCCAAGATTTATTTGGGATCTCGAGATGCAAAAAAATTACCTGCCTAAATTGTTAGCAAAAATCTTCGTGTCCTATTTTTCATGGCTTCAAAAGTGGGATAAAGCAGCAAGTAGTCGTGTAGATTTTTACATTGCAAATTCCCAAAACGTCCAAAGACGTATTAAAGATAATTACGGTGTCACATCGCAAATAATTTACCCTTTCGCGGACCTCGATTTTTACACCGTTCCAAAGGTTCACAATTGGCAGCTTAAAAGCAAGAATTATTTTTTGATAGTCACCAGACTGGTTAGATGGAAAAAAGTGGAATTGGCAATCGATGCTTTAGCTAAATCAAACAGTTCTTTAATAATTGCCGGTGACGGCCCGGATAAAAAGAGGCTGGAAAGTATCGCAAAAAACGGAAAAGTTAGTGTGCAGTTTGAAGGAAGAGTTGAAAAAGAGAAGCTTAAAGTTCTTTATCAAAACGCAAGGGCTCTCATTGTTACTCAAGAGGAGGATTTTGGTATAAGTATGGTTGAAGCGCAAGCTTGCGGAATTCCGGTAATCGCCTACGGCAAAGGCGGTCAGAAAGAGATAGTTCTTGAGGCAAAAACCGGGTTATTTTTTGAAAACCAATCAGCGCAATCTTTAAAAGATGCAATAAAATACTTCAGTGGGTTAAAATGGTCAAAAGCAGCCTGTAGAAAAAATGCCCTTCGATTTTCTAAAGACAATTTCATTTCTAATTTAAGAGCACTTGTAAAAAAACATGCAGCAAAAACAATCGGAGTTTAAAATAGTCCTTTTTTGCGGGGGTACAGGGACACGCATGTGGCCTGCAAGCCGCAAGGGTAAACCTAAACAATTTCAGCTGTTAGTTGGCAAAAAATCGATGTTTCAGCAGGCACTGGATAGGATTAAAAAAGGCTTTTCAATAAAAGACGTCTTTGTTATTACCGGTAGGCAGTATGTTGGTCTGGTAGCGGACCAGGAGCCCTTGCTTCCCTTGGAAAATATCATAATTGAGCCCGAAATGAGAGATACGCTGGCTGCTGTGGGCTATGCGGCGGCGGTTTTGGATAAAAAATTCAAAAATCCGATTGTGGCTTCCTTATGGGCCGCTGATCATTTGGTTAAAAACGATAAGGAATTTATAAAGGCGCTAAAAGCCGCTTTTGATTACAGCAAAGATACAGGAAAAATTGTCTCAATAGACGTTAACCCGACCTATCCAAATACCCATGTTGGCTACATTAAAATAGGCAAGATGATCAAAAAATTAGACGGACTTGCGGTTTTTGAATACGTAAAACAGATCGAAAAGCCAAATCTTAGACAGGCGAAAAATTTCCTTCAAAGCTGGGCATATCTTTGGCACGCTGGTTACAAAGTTTGGCCCGCCCAAAAAATGCTGGAGCTTTACCAAAAACATGCCCCAGAAGTATTTGCCGGTCTTTCCAAAATACAAAAAGCCTGGGATTCTGACGAGCAAGACGAAACAGTCAAGAAGATTTATCCGACATTTGAAAAAATCTCCGTAGATTTTGCTTTATTTGAAAAAATTGATTCTAAAGAAATCGTGGTTTTGTCTGCAGATTTAGGCTGGTCCGATATCGGTGCTTGGAACATATTAAAAGATGAACTTTCACAAAATGCCAAGGACAATGTAATCCAGGGTGAAGTTTTTGATATAGACAGCCGGGATTGTTTAATTTATGCCAATTCCGAAGGTAAAGTAGTTGCCACAATCGGGCTTGAAAGTTTGATAATTGTTGACACGCCTGATGCTTTGCTTGTGAGTCAAAAGGATAGAATTTCCGAGGTTAAAAAAATTATTGACAAGTTAAAAGAAGCGAAAAAAGATAAACATTTATGAAAATTAACCTAATATCAGCAGGTCAACTTGAAACGTTGTTTCAATGTTGCTCCTCTGATATATCAGATTCGCCGAAGGCGAAGGCTGATATTAATCTAATTTCTAATTCCTAAACAAATCATAATGTCACAATTATCCAAATTTAGATCAATTAGTCAAATTAGTCATTAGAAATTTTCCAGGTATGCTTTACGATTTCTTAAAAAGAACAATCGATATTGTGGGGAGTCTTATCGCACTTGTAATTTTGTCGCCCTTGATGATTTTGGTTATTGTAGGCATCAAGCTTATGTCAGAAGGCCCCATATTTTATACGCCGGAACGGGTCGGCAAGGGAGGCAGACTTTTTAAAATGCTTAAATTCAGGAGTATGAAAATGTACAGAATTAAAGGCAAAATAGTACATGCCGAAAAATACTTGCTCAAAAATCCCAAACTTTTGGCTCTGTACAAAAAAGGCTCTTTTAAGCTTACCGACGACCCCAGAATCACGCCGTTTGGCAAAATAATCAGAAAGTTCTCTTTGGATGAATTGCCCCAGCTTATCAACATCTTAAAAGGCGATATGGCCCTTGTGGGGCCAAGAGCTTACCAAAAGGACGAATTGGATCATCAGCAGAAGGTATACCCGCATACTAAATCTTACGTTAAGATTATTCTAAGAGCCCGGCCTGGTGCATCGGGTCCGTGGCAGGTTTCCGGAAGGTCACAGATTAATTTTGACAGACGGGTTGAAATGGATGCGAATTATATTAAAAGGAGATCGATAATTTACGACCTTTGGATTATAATTAAAACTCCTTTTGCTATGTTAAGCGGTGAGGGAGCAATCTAAATGAGGCGAAGAATAACTTTTGCGATTGTTGTAACTTTTATAGTTTTTGTTTTTTTTGGACTAATTAGCGTTTTTTCCTTAAAAAAAGCTTACACTTCATCGCAAAAAGCAGTAGGTGCCGCAAAGCTTCAGGATCTTGATGCAACAAAAGCTTATTTGAAAGATGCAAAAAGGGATTTTAAGGCTGCAAAAACTTCTTTGATTGTTTTTACTCCTTTAAGGATTATTCCCTTAGTTGGCTGGTACGTTGCCGATCTCCAGAGGGGAGTTGATACGGCAATTTACGGCTTGGAGGCAGCGAGCGTATTTGCCGAAGCCGTAACCCCGTACGCTGATGTTTTGGGATTATCCGGCGAAGGCACGTTTCTTGGCGGAACTGCCCAGGAGCGGCTGGCAAAGGCAATCGAAACACTCTCAAAAGTAACTCCTCAGCTTGATAAAGTTGCCCAAAACTTGTCAAAAGCTCAAAACCAGCTTGCAAAAATCGACACTTGGCGCTACCCGAATATCTTACCAGGCAAGCCCGGCGCAAAGATTAAAAATGCTCAAAATACATTATCGGAGCTTGAGACATTTTTGACAGATACCAAACCTCTTTTGGTGGTTTTACCTCAGATCATGGGTCATGAGCAGGAGAAAAAGTACCTAATTTTGTTCCAAAACGACAAGGAGCTTAGACCGACCGGCGGTTTCATCACGGCTTATGCAATCTTTAAGGTTCAGAACGGTTTAGTTACTCCGGAAAAATCCAGTGATATTTATAATCTTGACGATTCCTTAACCAAGCACATACCTGCCCCGGAACCAATTATTAAATATCTTCCCGGAGTATCCACCTTGAATCTTAGAGATTCCAATTTATCCCCCGATTACTATCTTTCAATGAAACAGTTTGAAGACCTCTACCAATATGCTCAGGAAGAAGTTGACATTGACGGAATTATTGCCCTTGATACCAATTTTGTTCTTAAAATGATTGAAGTTTTGGGGCCTGTTGAGGCTTACGGCAGCAAATTTACCACAGAGGAAGTGGAGGCATGCGCTTGTCCTAAAATAATTTATGAACTAGAGCTTTACGCAGACCAACCGGTTAATTACGAAAAGGGGTCCAGAAAGGACATAATCGGCGTTTTGATGAAACAGATGATGGATATGGCCTTTAACGCTCCGAAATCTGCCTGGCCCAATTTGCTTGGTGTAACGCTTGGATCTCTTCGCCAAAAACATCTGCTTTTGTATTTTAAGGACCCTAAAATTCAGGAAGCCGCAGAACGTATTAATTTTGCAGGCAGGCTTCATGAGTATGACGGCGATTATCTTTTAATTAACGAGACCAATTTTGGCGGTGCCAAATCCAATTTATACATAGAAGAAGAGGTAAAACAGGAGATTAAAAAAGGCAAAGACGGCAAACTCGAAAAAAAGCTTGTCATTTCCTATAAATACCCGAGAGAGGGTGACAATTGTAATCTTGAAAGAAAAAGCGGTTTGTGTTTGGCTGGAATTTATCGGGATTGGATCAGAATTTACGTTCCCAAAGGAGCAGAGCTTGTCAAATCATCAGGAACAGAGGTGCCTATTACTGCTGGAGAGGAGCTTGGAAAAACGGTATTCGAGGGATTTTTTACCATAAGACCAACAGGTACCGCAAAGATTGAAATTGAATACACGGTCCCGGTTAAGGTAGATGGAGAGTATAAACTTTTAATCCAGAAACAACCGGGCGTTGCTGGCCACGAATACGAAATCGAAGCCTTTGGCAAAAAACAAAGAGCTTTTCCTCTTGAAACCGATAAGGAACTTACCGTCAAAATTTAACCTCCAATACTTGATACAAAATACCAGATACCAGATACTTAAAGTATGTATCTTCGAACCGAAGGGATAATTTTATCACGCAGGAATTTTGGCGAGGCGGACAGGATTTTGACAATTTACACAAAAGATTACGGCAAAATTTCGGCAATCGGAAAAGGTATCAGGCGTCCAAGATCCAAAAAGGCCGGCCACGTGGAACTTGGCAGCTGGTGTAAGATTTTTGCGGCCCGCGGCAAAAACCTTGATTTATTGACAGAAGTCGAAACAAAAAAAGCTTTCGGCATTGATAATTTTTCGACTGCTAAAGCCAATAAAATCTACCATCTTTTGGAGCTTGTTGATTCTCTAACCCAACACGAACAAAAAAACCAGAAAGTCTTTTTTCTACTTTTGAAATATCTTGACGAAATTTCCAAAGAAAATAATTTTGACCTTATATCCTCTGTATTTAAGGTAAAGCTTTTGTCGGAACTGGGGTTTTTCTCCGCAAAAAGCCTGAAAGGTTCAAAATCGCAGGAATTTTTACAAAGTCTGGAAAATGATGATTTCGAAAATCTCCAAAAAAGGGTTAAGTTAGACAAAGATTCATATTTGAAACTATTAACATTTCTTGATAGCATGATTGAAAACTTGATTGAAAGGACACTCAAGACGAATCGATTTGTTAATGGAACCGTCTAAAAAAAGCACATATATCATAGCCGCAGTCGCTTTTATTATTTTGGCGACAGCAATTTATTTTCTGTTTATTTTTCAAAAGGGTGAGGCAAAAATAAAACCGGAAGAATTCGCAGGAGAAGTCAAGGACGTTTCAGAGCTTGAAGTTGCAAAAAGACCTTATGTTACTCTGACTCCGACCGGGGACGGTGCAGAAATTATAATCTCCGTTGAAAACATGTCTTTTTTTGACAAAATTGAGTATGAACTGACGTATCAGGCCGACAATCCGCAGGTTCCAGGCGAAAAAATCGAAAGGGGAGCTACAGGAACAGACGTAAACACCAAAGACGAAAAATATAAAAAATCGATGCTTTTGGGTACGGCATCGCGTGGAACAAGAAGTCCGGATACCGGCGTAACAGATGGTGTTTTGACCATGCATTTGTCAAAAGGCGACATAGAGTATCTTTCCGAAAGCAAATGGGATCTTTTCGAGGCCGGTGCGACTGTCAGGTCAATTGTAGACAGAGACGATACTTTTCAGGTTGAAAATTTGTCGCTCGGCAAAAATTACTGGATAATAATTGCGGACACGGTAGGGTTTCCGCCAAATTCTCCCTACGACCTTACAAGTGCGGTGTTGCCCACAAAAGGTGTATTTTCCATTGCGCCCGAATTTTCCAAATCAGCGAAGCTCACTATAAACGTTAAAGACGATCTAAAAGATCCGAAACTTTACAGTTTCCGTGAAGATATAAAATGGCAGGAGCGAAAGATCGATTATGATTCCGCAAAAAAAGCAATCACAGCGTCTATAAATTTCTTTGCCGCTTTTGTTGTTACGTCCCCCCGTTGATTTGTTTCGAAATCGTCCTCTCTGATACAATCAGAATTGATATTCTTCGAGCGAGCGGAGCAAGTCGAGAAGTTTCCTCTAAACATTGATAATAGCTTTTTAAGGTAAGTTCTCGATAAACTCGAACAATAATGAATGATTTAGAAAAAGTAGTAGCTCTTGCCAAACGTAGAGGTTTTATTTTTCCGGGTTCGGAAATTTACGGAGGCCTCAGCGGCACGTGGGATTATGGCCCTTTAGGGGTTGAACTTAAAAATAACATCAAGCGCGTATTTTGGAAGTCGATGGTTTACGAAAGAGATGATGTGGTTGGGGTTGATGCTGCGATTTTAATGAATCCTAAAGTCTGGGAAGCTTCGGGTCATGTTGAGGCTTTTGCCGATCCTCTGGTAGAGTGCAAAACCTGTCATGAGCGTTTTAGGGCAGATCAGCCTGAGGAAATCCAAAAGCACGAGTCGATTCACAAGGGCAAGAAAACAGAATGGACTGAACCCAGAAAGTTTAATCTTTTGGTCGAGGCAAAGCTTGGGGTAGTTGAGGACAAGAAAGATAAAGTTTATCTTCGCGGCGAAATCACCCAAGGTGTTCACGTAAATTTCAAAAACGTCTTGGATTCAACACGCGTGCAGATACCTTTCGGCATTGCCCAGATCGGTAAGGCTTTCAGAAACGAAATAACGCCCGGCAACTTTACTTTCCGCTCTCGGGAATTTGAGCAGATGGAACTGCAGTTTTATGTAAAACCCGAAAAGGGTGAATCGCAAAAATGGTACGAATATTGGAAGGCAGAACGCATGAAATGGTATGTATCACTTGGCATGGATAAAAAGAAGCTAAGATTCCGTCAGCACGAAGAAGGGGAGCGCGCACATTATGCAAAAGACGCATGGGATATCGAATACGATTCATCATTTGGATGGAAGGAATTTGAGGGAATTCACAACAGAGGCGATTGGGATCTTTCCCAGCATCAAAAACATTCAGGTGTCGATATGGGATATACGGATCAGGAGTCAGGACATAAGTTCCTTCCGTATATTATAGAAACATCGGGAGGAGTAGATCGGGCGGCGCTGTTTTTCTTAATCAATGCTTATTTCGAAGATAAAGATCGGGTTGTTTTGAAACTTCATAAAAAACTCGCTCCGTTTAAAGTTGCCATTTTCCCGCTTCTTGCCAATAAAATCGAATTGGTCAAAAAAGCCCGTTCTGTTCACTCAGATCTCAAAACTCAACTCTCAGAGCTTGTTGCTTGGGATGATAGAGGCAACATCGGCAAGCGATATTTTGCGCAGGACGAAATCGGCACACCATATTGCATTACCATCGATTTCCAAACTTTAGCGGATGACACCGTCACCATCCGCGACCGCGATTCAATGAAGCAGGAAAGATTCAAAATAAAAAATTTAGAAAAATATTTTAAAAAGAAATTTAACCATTAAAAACTTTCGAGTGCCTTCTCGATTTTCGCTAAATTTTGCTCATCTATCTGAATAGGCACGGGATAAATTGTATTACCCTCGAGTCTAACAGTAAAGTGGGGGATTCTCAATCGAAAATTTCCATGTAATAAATATGTGACTCTCTGTTTATAAGTTTGACCCAGTGCTTCAACTAGGACTATTTCCCGGTTTTGATGCTCTACGCTTCTTTCGTGCTCCTCTTTAGCCTTTTTTGGATCATCATATCGATAGATATCAACCCTCACCGAGTTAATAATCTTACTCCTTTTAGTAAAATATGGTTTTCCCTTTGCAAATGGAGCAAATGCTTTTTCTACAGATTCTATATAGGCTTTTTCCTTTGGATCAGTTGTCGGTTGTGTTTCCACCACGGTTAAACCTTCCTTTTGAAAATGAGCCATTAGACCGTCTATTGAGGATGCCCCCATACTTTTTTGAAAGACATTGAAAACACCGACAACAAGAATTAAAACTACTGGAAAAAGGAGTATATACTTCAACAATTAAGCCACCAATTAAATAATTGCATAAAAATGGTTTTCTAAACAATATTTCTACTTCCAGGACGAAATCGGAACTCCCTATTGCGTGACAGTGGATTTTCAAACTTTGGATGATGATACGGTTACGATCCGCGACCGCAATACCACGAAGCAGAATAGGGTAAAGATATCAAAACTTGCAGCTCAGCTTACTTCGCTGCTCAACCAGTCTAAATAAGGTTTATTCACTTTATCAACTTTAATTGAAAATACGCAGGGAATTTTGTAGCTATGAAGCCTGGTGATTTCTTTTTCAATTTTCTTAAAATTCTTGGCAATTGTTTTTGCGATCAGGACAACCTCACGGTCGTTAATAAGCTTTTTTGCCTCAGGTGGCCAGAAATACGAGCTTTGCATATTTGGGAAAATATTGATGCAGGCAGCCAATCTATTAGTAACTAGATGTTTGCCGATTCTTTTTGCTTGGGTAATTGATTTGCAGGTAATATAAACTAGAATCACAAAAGGGATTATACACAAGCTGTGCATTTGTTGACAGTTGCTGGACAAAAATAAGACAATGCTATTATTAAGACTTCCCAAAAATTAGTGGAAGCCGAATTTAATGTTCGTGGAAAAATTCACGAATATTGCGGTTTGGCAGGTTCGTTTGCTTCACGCGGCACAAATGTCACCAATATAGCTGTCGAAATGGGTAAAGCCCTTCAGCACCGCGGCCAAAACGGCGGGGGAGTTGCCGTCAAGGGTTTGGGCAAAACCTTAAAAGTGTTCAAAAAAGCACAGTCTTTTGGCGAAATTTTCCGTTCGGTTGATGTAATTGAGGATAATTCCCTGCGGGGCGAAATTGCCATTGCCCACCTGCGTTATCCAACCGAAGGTTCAAGCCGTGAAAACTGTGATGCCCAGCCGTTTTATGCCAGTTGGCAGGGTTGGGAACTGGCTTTGGGACATAACGGCAGTGTCGTGGATGTCGAAAAACACAGGAAGAAACTTAACAAGTTCAAGATAAATCTGGAGTCCGATTCAGATTCAGAAATTTTAACCTGGCTCATTGTCACGGCACCGGGTGTCACTTGGAAGCAAAAGATTGCCAATGCGCTTTCTGAAGTCAAAGGTGCTTATTCTCTTGTTATGGTAACCGGTGATGATAAACTGATGGCTCTTCGTGATCCTTGGGGTGTACGGCCTTTGGTTTGGTCTCAGGATAACGGGCACGTTTTTGTGGCATCGGAGACTTGTGCTCTAGACCGCATTAATGTCCGGCACAGCCAGAAACTAAAACCGGGGAATCTTTTGGTAGCCGACAAAAATGGCGTTTCGATTTCAAATTACACCAAAGCTCAAAAAGAAAGCTTTTGCGTTTTTGAGAAACTTTATTTTTCTAACGAAACTTCGACTTGGGATGGAGTTATCGGAGAAAACCGCGAAAGTCTTGGCAGACAGCTTGCTCTCGAAGAATTAGCAAGGATCAGAGAAAAAAAAGACAAGAATCTCGATATTAAAAAAATTGACTTTGTAGTTGCCGTTCCGGATACTGCAAGACCGGGCGCTTTTGCTTTTTATGAAACACTTCGCCGCAAAATACCCGAATCTTCAAAGCTGAACTACTTCAGGGGACTGGTTAAGGAGCGGTACGACTATGCCAGGAGAACCTTTATTGAAGACGACCCTTATTTAAGAAACAAACATATAGAAAAGAAGTTTTTCGTATCACCCGCGATAATTGGTAAATCAATTTATCTTGTTGACGATACTGCCGTAAGATTAAATACTTTCAAGATTCTTGTCGAACACTTATTAAATGTCGGAGTCAGAGAAATCCATTGCCGATTCTTGGCCCCAAAATTTTTAAACCCGTGCTTTTTAGGGGTCAATATCGGGTCGCGCGATGAGCTGGGTGCTGTTAGAAAAGATAAACAAGGTCAGTATCACGAGATGTCGGAAGAGGAAGTCAGGAAAATGCTTAATGTTTCTTCAGTTCATTACTTAAGTATGACGGGAATGGCTAAATCTTTGGGTATGACCGAAGGGCAGCTACATGCAAGTCATTGTACAGGCTGTCTTGATTACCATAATCCTTTCGATATGCGGCCGTACGATAGCGAGTATTCGAAAGTGAAATACTTGTCTGTTAAAACTTTACAATCGAAAAAGACTCCGCACCAAGTGACTATTCAAGCTTAAGAACCATCTACGGCCCGCTTTTTGGCTACGACTCTAAAGAATTTATTCCCTAAAGAGATAAGTAATTCCCGAGCTGGAAGCATTACTCTTTTAATATCGATTACTCACCTTCAAATCTTGATTGTAGCTCCTTATGATGTCTTGATCTTCCCATGGTAATTGTGGGAGATCAATCGGTTTACCTTTGTCCGGTACATGATAAGTTAGAGCGATCATTTTGCGAGCAAAATATTTATCTGAAGCAGATTTCCAACTTAATAAATCATCTGCTTGGTTCTGCATTTCTTGCTTAATTTCCGTGTAGTCTCCTGTAGAAGCTGTTTTTAAGCTTGTGGCCAAATCGATTGACTCTAAAGACAAATACTCATAGGCAATGTTTGGATCAGATTTTGCTTGACCCAACTGTTTAGCCAGGGAATATAGCTGAAGTCTGTAAAACAGATAATCTAAAAGGGTCCTCAGAGGCTCGTCCGTTCCATTCAAAATTCTTTTACGGGCAGATTTTACTGCATATTCTGAGATTTTATGTCTTCTTGACAGTTCAAGCACTTGTGGTGCAGTTTCTTTAACCATGCTGGCTATTTTAGTCTCATTTTCGCCCCTTGACAATACCTGTTTTTTGGTGAAAAATGGATATAGATGGTGAAGAATGGTGATTAGCAAGCGACTTTGCTAATTTTCCATTTTCCAAACTCCTTAGCCTTTTGAGCTGCCCTTGGAGTTACCTATCTTGCACGAGGTTGTAAGGGAAAATGTTTCTGGGTAGCTTCAGACCTTCATTTGATTTAAATTCCCGAAGGATTGCTTTACCAAAAAAAATCCGTGAATACTTGGCGACAAATGAAATCATTTTGTCCTTTGGCTTCGAAAAATGCATTTTTGGGTTTGATACCCAAGCTTGGCAGAGTCAGTCGGAAAAACAATTGGACCGGCCGATTACCGACAGGGCTTCTCGTGATATTAGACGATTCTTTTTTGCAGCAGCCGAGTATATCAGGCTTGATGATCAGGGCAGGTTTGTTATTCCTAGTGGGCTTTTGGAGTATGCAGAGATTAAAAGTCCAACAATAATCGGAGCGGGGGACCATTTTGAGATTTGGGACGAGAAGACTTGGGAAGCGCATAAGCTGAATCTAGGAGGAGAGGCATGAGACTGCATACACCGGTACTTTTACAAGAGACATTAGAGTTTTTGGATCTTGCACCCGGTAAATTGTTTATCGATGCGACTTGCGGTTTTGGCGGACACACGGAAGGGTTACTCAACAAGGGATCGAAAGTTTTAGGTGTCGACCGTGACCCGGAGGCAATCGAATACATTAGGAAGAGTCTGGAGTCTAGAATCAAGACTCAAGAGTTAGTTTTGGTTCAGGGGAATTTTGCAGACATCGAACAAATTGCCAAAGAGGCGGGATTTGGAAAAGTAGACGGAATACTTTTTGATTTGGGGGTTTCAAGCGTACAGCTTGCAAGTCCCGAAAGAGGCTTTTCATTTACCAGAGACGGCCTTTTGGATATGCGCATGGATCCCGCTTTAGGTCTTTCGGCCGCAGATATTGTAAATAATTTCGAAAAAAGGAGGCTTTATGAAATTTTTAAAACGTTTGGTCAGGAAAAGTATGCTTTCGCAATTGCTGGCGCTATTTGCCGCGCCCGTGAATTGAAGCCCATTAGGTCAACTGCAGAGCTTGCTCGGGTCATAGAAGAAGTTTACAAAACTGGAGGTGTTCGAAAAAAGTATAAGGCAAAAAAATTGCATCCGGCGACCAAGGTTTTCTTGGCCTTAAGAATTGTTGTCAACAGCGAACTTTTAAATTTAGAAAAAGCGTTACCGCAGACTCTCGAACTTTTAAATAAGAAGGGCCGGTTGGTAGTAATAAGCTTTCATTCGCTTGAAGATGGAATAGTCAAACGATTCTTCAAGCATCAAAGAAATCTAAAGGTATTAACACCAAAACCAATCGGCCCCCAAATAACTGAAATCTTGGCAAACCCAAGATCCCGAAGCGCCAAGTTGCGTGTAGCTGAGAGAATCTAAAAATTAAATTTCAGACAGGCTCAGCCGCTGAAATTCGGCCATTGAAGGAAGGGGAATATTAAGGGGAAACCTTGGTTGTCCCTTAAAGCAAATTATGTTACCAGTATCCGATTTTAAAAATCGTAATAAACAAGAGAAAAAACACACAGGAGGTGTGAAAGTTAAGCTTATGGTTGTGATTTCCGCAGCCGCAACGCTTTTGTTTTTCACTCAGCTCGTTTTTGCAAACGGTCTGGCAACAGACGGCCAAAAAATTGCCCAAATAGAAGACGAAATCCAAAAGCTCGAATCCGAAAATACGATTTTAAGAGTGGAAATTTCCAAAAAGTCATCACTTTCGTCTCTATCCAAAAAAGCCCAAGAAGACGGTTTCAAAAAACCTTCCTTGGTAATTACCCCCTGATCTTTTGCTAAACTAGAAAGACATAAAGAATTTTACGTGGACAGGCTAAAGATTTTGCAAATAATCTTTTTTATTGTTGCCGCCGTTATCATCTTCCGGCTTTTCTACTGGCAGTTTTTGGCAAAAAATTCCTTTGGTGCCGATGCTTTTTTAAAGGATACAGAGATTCCGGCATCGCGGGGGGAAATTTTGGCAAGCGACGGTTTTCCTTTGGTTACAAACCAGGAGTCATTTCTGATATATGCGAAGCCTCATGAACTTGGAAAAAATCCTCAGGAAATTGCCCAAAACTTAGCCCCCTTTTTAATATCTGAAAAATTTACTACGGATTCTGCCCGTCTTTCTGATTCCGACCGCGAACAAATGAAAAATGAGGTAGAGTTTAAAGAGAAAGACATAAAAAACAAGCTTTCTGATAAAAATCTTTTTTGGGTACAATTGGCACGAAAAGTCACACTCGAGACTAAGAAAAAGGTAGAAGAGAAAAAGATCTCAGGAATTGGTTTTGTGCAGGATGAAAAACGTTTCTATCCGGAGGCATCTATGGCCGCCCAGCTTTTGGGATTTGTTGCTTTTGATAAAGTCGGCCGTGATACAGGCTATTTTGGGCTGGAAGGTTTCTGGGACAGAAAACTTAGGGGGAAGTCCGGTAGATTAGGTCAGGAACAGGATCCTTTAGGTTTGCCCATTTTGGTCGGTCAGTACAGACCGATTCAGCCTAAGCAAGGATCATCGTTGCATGTATCAATAGAGCGGGAAATTCAGTTTATGGTTGAGGATAAATTAAGGAAAGCCGTCGAAAAATACGGCGCAAAAGACGGCACGGTTATAGTTGCCGATCCGAAAAGCGGCAAAATTTTGGCAATGGCAACTATCCCTACTTATGATCCTGCCCTAAGAGGGGAATTTGACGAAAGCCTTTATAAAAATCCGGCAGTTGCAGACACATATGAACCAGGTTCTATTTTTA
>Ga0209431_10000257_pt1 | contig 42384 bp, 59 predicted proteins | sample RifCSP13_3_FD_184021 | JGI IMG/M metagenome (GOLD analysis project Ga0209431, IMG submission 184021) | Soil microbial communities from Rifle, Colorado - Rifle CSP2_sed 13_3 (SPAdes) (version 2) | ecosystem: Environmental > Terrestrial > Deep subsurface > Rock core/Sediment | place: Rifle... | reverse complement strand
GGCTACCAATTACAACGATATAAATGAGATTGTAGAGAGCGAGGACTTTAAGGGTCTTGAGGTAGAAGAAAAACGGGGAATATTAAAGAGGATACAGAGCTTTAAAACGGCATCAAATGGAAATAAAGAAGACACCAAGCCAAAGACTTAGGGCGGTTATCTACCGTCTTTGGGAAAAGCAAAGCACGAAAAAGGAATTTGACGACTACTACAACGCCACGATCGAGAAGTTGATAGATTACTTTAAAAACAAATTAGACAAATTATAGTAACTAGAAAAATGACAAACAACCTGCTAGTAGCCGAGGCGCATAAAAACCACGAGATGATTGTTGAGATAGTAAACGAGGTAAACCAACGGTGGGTATTCTTGGGGCAACTTCTTTACGAAAACTGGAAGAGAGCTTATTGGCAGACATTGGGTTACGAAACCTTTAGGGAATACCTCGCCGGTTTTAGTTATAGCCAATCGGCTTTGTATAGATTTAGCGATCTATATGAGACTTACTGCGAGAAGCTAGGATTTGCGCCAAAAGAGATTGCCGATGTTTCCTATGAAAAGCTGCTGTTAATAAAGCATAGCGTTTTAGATTCGGCACCGGAACAGCGCGGTGAGTGGTTGGAGAAAGCCAAGCAGCTTAGTAAAAGCGATCTAGAACACGAAGTAGCCGAGACAAAGGCAAACGATGGCTTCGGGATATTCAAGGTAATGCCAAAAATATATAGACATAAAGAATGCGGGCTTTGGAAGATAGAGATTGATCCTATGGAAACCTGTATGTGCTATCTAAAAGAGGCTGGATTATGAAACCAAGAATTTATTATCGGGGGACTAGGCATTTTAAGAATTGGATCAGGCGGTTTAAGAAACTAGAAAGGAAAAAATGACACAAAAACAAACCATTGTTGCCTTGCTAAATGAAAGAGGTCGGGAAGGAATAAAAAACTACGAGTTCCCACAGCACTTTATTTTAAATTATAAGGCAAGATTAGATGAGCTTAGGGAGGATGGTTACAATATTAAAACTATAAGGGTAAAGGATAATGTTTGGAAATATGTTTTGGAAAATACCAGACCGGTGAAACAATCGTGGCAAGCAAAAAGGAAATTAGAACAGACAAAGGAGATGGAGGAGAGGGGTCAAGGCAGACTAATATGACTTATATAGACAAACTAATCCGCGAAATTGCTCAGGATATGGCTATAGCCGAAAACAAACGGACTAGGTTTTTACTAGGCCTAATAATAGGATTTTTTATTGGATTGGTTTTCTGGCTAGCAATAGTGATTGAGTGGTATATATTATTACCTATTAATTAAATTGAAGAGATTGGAGAAATGAAATGACCGCATACACAACAACCAGACCAAAAATTAAAATATCTAAGGAGTAAAGAATGAAAGAAGTTAAACTTAAAATTAGCGAAAGAGCAGTGTCCATACTTGCGCTAATACCACCAGAGGAAAAGCAAGCTCTTAGAAAAGATAGACGACTTGTTAGGATTAGGAAAAATCTGATGCGAGAACTTACTGCTCTTAACAAAGAGATTGCACGGCACAGACCACAGTTGGTTATGGAAATTGATAATGGTTGGGTAGAAATTTAGAAGGAGTAAAGGATGGATAAAGAAATTGGTGTGGTCAGATAAGGATATAGAGTATTTTAAGAGAGCGGTTTTACAATCCCTAGAACAGAAGGAGAAGGGATGAGTAAAAAAGAGTTAAAGAATCAAATTGAGAAGTTATATGAAAAATGGTCGTCCGAGAGTGGGCTCACTGAATACGAAAAAATAGCACTGAAACACCTAGAGGAAAATTACAAAAAACTAAATAACTAATATGAAAGACCAGCTTAGAATTTCTTACGTAGGTAATAGAAAAAATCTAGCTTCTGATGGTAAATCTTTCAACACAGAAAACCATATCGCTTTATCGTTAGAGAAACTAGGCCACCAAGTAAACTTTATCCAAGAAGATGAGATTGTGAAATCACGGCAGTTTTATGTTTATAGTCTGGTAGATAGAGTAGTAGGATCAGATTTATTTCTTTGGACTAGAACTTGGCCCGGGATAATTACTGAAGGACATTTAAAAGCTATTCACGATATGGGAATACCAACAGTTAGCTTTCATTTAGATAAATACGCAGGTATCCAAAGAGACGGCGGTATGGGTATTGGTAGCGCCTTCTGGAAAACAGATTTTGTTTTCAGCCCAGAAGGTAGCGCGCAGAGTAAAAAGATATTCAAAGAATTAGGTATTAATCAATTCTATCTACCGGCAGGAGTATTTGAGGATGAATGCTATATGGCCGATCCAGTAGAAGAGTTTAAACACGATGTGGTATTTGTTGGTGGAGGGGTTACTTATAGCCACCCTGAGTGGGAATACCGCCACAAGCTCGTACAGTGGCTTGCAGATACCTATGGGAATAGGTTTGGTAAATACGGTTATCCTGAAAGAACAGTCAGAGGCCACGAGCTTAATCAGCTTTATTCAAGTGCTAAGATTGTAATAGGCGATAGTCTCTGTAAAGATTTTATTGATACCCATTACTTTTCTGATAGAGTATTTGAAGTAACAGGCCGGGGAGGTTTTATTATTGCCCCATATATCGCCGGTATTACTGACTTATTTATTGATCGAAAAGAGATTGTGCTTTATAGTTTCGATAACTTTGTTCAATTAAAAAATTTAATTGATTACTACCTGGAAAATTCAGACGAAAGAGAGCAGATACGCTTGGCCGGACACGAACGAACTAAGAGGGAAAATACTTATACTAATAGAATGCAGACAATGTTGGAGATAATAAATGAAGATTAGTCTAGGTTGTGGCGAGGAAATCGAAGACCCAAAAGAATGGGTAAATGTTGATCTGATACCAGTAACTAGCGATGTTGTAGTTCACGATCTTAATAACTACCCTTGGCCTTTTGAGGATGAATCGGCAGAATATATTAAAGCTAAAGATTTAATTGAGCATATATTACCCGGTACGATTGTTACTTTTATGGAGGAATGTTATCGAATACTAAAAGAGGGTGGTAAACTTTGGGTACAAACGCCTAGCTGGGATGCCGATTTCCTCTGGATAGACCCGACCCATGTCCGGGGGTTTGATATTAGAAGTATGGATTTCTTTGATCCAGAGACAGACTTTGGTAGATCAGGAGGATTTATTACCAAAGCAAAGTTTAAAGTAACTGCTAAGGAATTAGAGAATAAGAATTTACAATTTGAAATGAGGAAAATATGAAGTATGTAATATGTTTACCATTCGCATACAGACCTTATTTAGAAGAATGCAAAGCAACTATGCACTCGGACTTTGCACAGAATGTCTATTTTATTGATGATACAAACCCAGATAACAGAATAGGCATTATGCGTGCGCATAATATGGGTATTGATAGGATGCGAGAACTTGGTGCTGACTGGTTAATCATTCTTTCAGCAGCGATACGCTTTGGAGAAGCTGGCGGTTTGGATTTCATTGATGTTTTGAAGCGGCACTCAGACCATTATGTTATTCATGCCGCCAGCGCTAATGTTAAGGGTGGATTACAGCATGACCCTAAAGGCAAAGACGAGGTGAATGAGATAAAAGGTTGGCATTTAACCGCTTTCAAACGGGAAGTATTTGATAAGATAGGACGTTGGGATGAGAATTTTACACCTTATGGATTTGATGATATTGATCTTTCTATTAGAATACAAAAGAAATACAAAGGAAAATCTGGTTGGAATACTTATCCTTGTGATGTTCACGATACAGTTATGGCGCACAGCATTAATTTGGGTGGTGTTATAAGCCCCCCAGAACCTAAAATAGAATACTTCAAGAGGAAATGGGGACGTTATCACGGGGAGTGGCAAAAAGAAGCTTGGGATCATCCCTTTAATAATCCTAAAAATAGTTTAGCCTATTGGCCGGACGCACCAAATGGTGGAAAGTGGGATGACTAATTTGCAAAAAGTACCTTTAAAAGAAGTTATTTGGGTTGAATCACAAGTATTAAAAGAACACGACAACCCACCGCCAGAGAGCCAGTGGCGTTATAAGTTAGTTCTGCCTAGTTTTCTAGCTGAATGGGATGTATTTGCAGATTGGGAAAAAGAACATTTCCTAAGTATGGAGAAAAATTTAAAGCAAGGGGGTATTCTTTTTGACATTGGAACAGAGGCTGGATGGTGCAATATTATTTATGCTAGGTTTTGTGGGCCAGAAAATATTGTTTTGATTGAACCTAATCGTGATTTTTGGCCTAATATTAAAGCTATTTGGGAAAAGAATTACCCGGGTAAGCTACCAAAGGGGTGTTATCAGGGGTTATTTAGTAATAGAACTACTGATAAAAGAACTGTAATTACAACCCAATGGCCCGATAACATTAGTAATAATTTAATGTTGGGCTTAGCTTATAAATATATTCACGAACATGGGCATTTAATCCCACAGATAAAACTTGATGATTATGTTAAAAGCACTGGGATTATTCCAAACGCCTTAACTATAGATGTTGAAGGCGCGGAATTGTTAGTTTTGCAGGGAGCCGAGAATACATTAAAGAATAATAATTTGAAAGTATGGGTATCAATCCATCCAGAATTAGGAGAGAAAGATTATAAAGTAGGATCGCAGCAGATACACGATTTTATGAAAGAGACTGGATATAAAAGTAAGTTTTTGGCCGCACCCAATGAAGAACACTGGTTTTATGAAAAACTTTGATGAGGTAGGGTTACGCTACGGCACTGATAAAGCCTCAAGTCATCACGGCTATATGCAAGCCTATCAAGAAATATTAGGTAAAAGAGATATTAAACGATTGTTTGAGATTGGGGTGGCACATGGAAAGTCATTATTTGCTTGGTCTGAGTTATTTCCCGAGGCACTTATAGTAGGAGCAGATATTTTACCGGAGTGTAGATTACATCAAAGAATAAATATCGATGTACTTATTGCAGATGCTACCGATCCAGCTAAGATGGCAGCAGTTTCGCAATTGTATGGGCCGTTTGATGTCATTATTGACGATGGTGAACACGACCCACGACAAATAAATATGGCCTTTGAAGAACTTTATCCTCGTTTGCCCTCCGGTGCAGTTTATATTATTGAGGATATGGAAGGTGAGTGGGCTAATGAATTTGCTAAAAAATGGGCCGGGAGAATAATTAAGTGTATTAATAATAGTTTAATTGTTGTGGAGCGCCAATGAAAAGAATTTTAATAACTGGTGTAACGGGGTTTGTCGGTAATAATGTTCTTTTCTATTTACTAGAAAAAACCGATTGGGAATTTACCGTCCTTTGTTCCTGGAAGCATAAAGGTAGTCCCGCCCTTCTTAAGCCAAATCCCAGAGTTGAGGTAATAACCCACGATATTACCCAACCGATACCGGAAATAGGGAATTTCGATTACATCTTAAACTTTGCTTCTGAATCCCATGTTGATCGTTCAATAGCCGACCCCGTTAATTTTATTGAGAATAACGTCTCAAGCGTATTACAAATGCTAGAATATGCACGACAGCATCAACCAGAAAAGTTTATCCATTTTTCTACTGATGAAGTCTACGGCCCTTACGAACACAAAGAATGGGACGTTTTAATGCCTACCAATCCCTATTCGGCCTCCAAAGCAGCCCAAGAAATGATCTGCATAGCCTATTGGAATACTTATAAACTACCGATTGTAATTACTAACAGTAATAACATTATTGGCCCCAACCAAAATAAAGAAAAGTATGTGCCAAAAATTATTGAGATGATTAAAACTAATCAAGAGATAACAATCCACCACCGAAATAATGAATTTCCACGAAGATTCTATAATCCGGTAGATAATATAGCCGATGCTTTATTATTTATATTAAATCAACCATACCCAACCAATCTTACAAAACCTGTCCGTTACGCTATATCTGGTGGGGAAGAACTCAATACTCTAGAAATTGCCCAACTAATAGCAAAACTAATCGGGAAACCCTTGAAATATAAACTTGTTGATGTAGATACAGTTAGACCAGGTAACGACCAATTCTATCCAGCAACCGAAGGGTTATTAACCGAGATTGGCTGGAAGCCAGTAGTTACTTTAGAGGAAGGGTTAAAGAAAATAATAGACTTATGATTCCAGTGGTTTGGTATGGAGACAAAAATGGTAAGTATAGGGGATGGTGGGATCAAGGGTATATTGAAGATGTATTTGCAAATCGTGTTTGGGATATTAATTATGACTTTAGTCATATTAAAGGAATTGAAAATCTAGTTGATGGTATGGGGGCTGTAGTAATAATACCAGCCAGGTTAAGAGCAGGGGAAGAAGAAAAAATAAATAAGGAATTAAATAAATTAAAGTGGTGTTTATTAATTTTAACAGGGGATGAGGAATCAGATTTTAAAGTAGAGAAGATCAAACACCCTAACATAAAGGTATGGGTAATGTCTCCCCGTCCTGGAAGGCACGAGAAGTACGATAAGCTAGGAAGTGGTTATCCTCCTCAAATGCACGTCCTGATGCCTCACAGCGCCCCACAGAAGGATTTAGATTACTTCTTCGCCGGACAGATCACCCACCCTACCAGAGAGCAAATGAAGAAATGGTTAATAGAAATATCAATGTGGCATGGATTAAAAGGGGAATCCGTTTTTACAGATGGTTTTACTAAAGGTTTGAGCCATAAAGATTATTTTGAAAAGATGTCCCAGGCTAAAGTAGTACCGGCGCCATCAGGGCCAGAGACACCCGATACTTTTAGATTATTTGAAGCCTTAGAAGCCGGTGCTATACCGATAGCCGACAACAAAGAATACTGGGATTGGTTTTTTGGTGTTCCAGAGTTATTTCCTACATTAGATAATTGGGAATACCTACAAGGATTTATTGGCGACCAAGTTACTTTATATCCAGAAAAACATAATAAGGTAGTTGCTTGGTGGCAGGATTATAAAAGAGGACTAGCCTTAAAAATAAGGGATCAGATAAAAGAACTTAGTGGTATTGAACCAGATCAGAAACAAATAACGATTTTGATGCCTTCTAGTGCCTATTCAATACACCCCTCAACCGAACATATTGAGCAGACTGTAAGAGATACCAGAATTCACCTCCCAGATAGTGAAATTATTATTATGGTGGATGGTTTAAATCCTGATAAAGAAAAGATAATGCCTGATTTAAAGGGTAAGTATGAGGAGTATAAAAGAAGGCTGCTGTGGCTGGCTAACTATAAATGGCGCAATGTAAGAGTAGTGCTGTTTGATAAATTCCATCACCAATCGGGAATGGTTAAAAAGATATTACCCGAAGTAACTACACCACTCATTCTATTTGTTGAACACGATGCGCCGCTTGATCCAGTTTTTCCAATACCTTTTGATAAGTTAGGTGAAATTATTTTATCTGGTAAAGCTAATACGATTCGTCTATTCCACGAAGGGGTTATCCACCCAGAGCATAAACATTTAATGATCGGCGAACCAGAAGAAGTAGATGGAGTTCCTTTATTAAAGACAGCCCAATGGTCTAACCGCCCGCATTTAACTTCTACCGCTTTCTATAGACATATTATGGATAACTATTTTACAGAGGAACAAACAAGGTTTATTGAACATGGTGTGTACGGTAGGTTAGTTGAAGCATTTAATATAGACGGTATTCCTGGTTGGAATCTTTGGAAAGTTTGGATTTACTATCCAGACTCGAAGAATATTAAAAGATCATACGATCTTAATACGAGAGGTAACGATCCTAATTTTGAGTATTAGGTATGAAAAATATCAAACTTGGGCTAGCCGCGTTTTCTACTACGAATGGTCTTGGTAACCAAACTAGAGCTTATTACGATCATTTGAAACCTTATCGAACACTTGTGTCTGATATTTCTCCGTGGAATAAGTTAGAACTTCATCCCGCATGGTATAAACAAACAGATTCAGAACAATTTGAGGTTATATTTGATTATGGTTTTCCTAAAAATGAAACGGTAGATAGGTTCCTACAAGGGTTAGATATAGTATTAGTAGCGGAAAATCCCCTCAATTATTGGATGTTTGAACGCGCTAAACAATTAGGAGTTAAAACTGTATTAGTACCTAACTTTGAGTTTCTAGAGTTTCTACGGATACCTAACTTACCACGTCCAGATTTATTTCTAGCGCCGTCCGTTTGGCGAATAAAAGAAATTGAGCAGTTTGGCCCTACTACCTATTTACATTTTCCAGTAGATCGACAACTATTACCTTATCGTGAAATTAAAACCCTTGACTTTTTCCAACACAACATAGGATTGACAACTTATAAAGACCGTAATGGTACGATCTCAATTTTAGAGGCGTTGAAAGTAACAAATGATCCCAAAGTTAAACTTATGATTGTTGGTAGAGATCCAGAAAGTTTAAAAAAATCTGTGCCGATTGAGTCTCGTACAACAGACAAAAGAATTATCTGGGGTCTTTCAAATGAGGTAGCCGATTATTGGGAATTATATAAAGCCGGGAGCGTACTAGTCTTGCCTAGACGTTATGGCGGAAACTGCTTGCCAATGAATGAAGCCTTGTCGGTAGGGATGCCAGTAATAATGACCGATTTAGAACCGCAGAATACCTTGTTACCTAAAGAATGGTTAGTACCAGCTAAATTAGAAACTACCTTTAAAGCAAGAACAGATATTGAAGTTTATGAGGCCGACCCGAAGGCATTAGCCGAAAAGATGGAGTGGTTTGCCAATATGACACCAGAAGAATTATTAATTGAAAGTAAGAAGGCGGATGCTATAGCCGAGAGTATTAGCTGGGAAAAACTTTTACCTACCTATATTTCTATTTTGGAGGGACTTTGCAACAAGTTATCATAACTATTTTTTGTGCTTTTACAAGAGGTTGGGCCGTAGATCGTTGGATTGAGAACCTGTTAGCATTAAATTATCCAAAGGGGTTAATCAATTTGGTTTTTATTGTAGATATTGACGATCCTTATATAGCCTCAAGACTAGGACAAATAGAAGAACAATATCGAGGTTTTACCATAAAGATAAATCGAGAATGGCAACCTAACGAAGTAAGGCCGATTGAAAGACGCAAACGAATAGCCGAGATAAAAAGACAAAGTAAAGAGTCGGTAGCAAGTTTTGAAGCCGACTTTGTTTTAGGGTTAGAGGATGATACAGTCTTTGAAAATTTAGATATAGATAAATGGTTACAGTTTTATACCGGTACGATAGGTATTATCGAAGGAGTCCAAGTAGGACGTTGGCATAAAAATTATATTGGTGCATGGAAAGTAGATAATATAAACGACCCAACCGAAGCGGTAACTATGCTGCCCAAAGAAGGTTACGAGGAAATTGATGCTGGTGGGTTCTATGGATATTTAATAAGCAAAGATAACTATTTGTCTCTACCTTATGAATATAATAACGAACCCTGGGGGCCAGATGTTAATGCAAGCCTTTGGTTGAAACGGCAAGGATTGACCAACTATATTGATTGGGAAACAAAGTTTGGCCATAACGATCACAACCAGATACTTTGGCCTGAAGGTGTAGTTCAGTATAAATTTAAGAAATTAAACGGGGTATGGATGCCTGTTGTACCATGAAATTAATAACTATCGTTAAAAGTAAAAACAGACCCAAGACTTTTGCTAAAACCAGCCTTAAATATATCTCAAGAGCAGGATACGATTACCGGATTTATGTCAAGAGAGGCCAGTATCAAAGGTATTTAGAGGCGATAGCGGACGCAGAGTATAAATATTACTTATACGTTCCAGAGGAGAATATAAAAAAAGGTGGGATAAAAATACCAAAGAAATACGATCTAGCTTTATATGTACCAGATAACCTAAAAGGTTTTAATGATAATAAGTTGCTAGAGTTTTGTCGGGAAGTAAATAGAATGCGAAGCGAGTTCGGGAAAGATAAAAGTATGAAGCGATTAAACTATGAAGATATGGCTATGGTAAAATTAAATGATTAAAGAGTTCCTAGCGGAAATTAGACAAGTACAAAGTAGAAAACTGGTATCAAACGATATTGAAATAAAAGTAGTGTTATCCACAGACGATACTAGCGTTTTGGATTTAGGTAAAATAGAAAGTGATAAAGTTGTTAAAGTGGTGATAGAAGATGAAGGATAATTTAGACGAAAAAGAAAAATACCTAGAATACTACAAAGATTCTCCTATACAGAAATATGCTTGTATGTATATTGGAAAAAGTGAAGATACTATTATCCGTTGGAAAAAAGCCGATGCGGACTTTGCGAATAGAGTTGAGGCTGCTAGAGCAGAGTGGGTGAGGGGTAAGATTAAAAAAGCTAGAGTAGAGTTCGCCTTAGAACGAATGGAGCATGAAGTGTTTGGAGAAAAGAAATCAGTAGATATAACTAGTGGTGGTCAACCCATTCCCATATTAGGACAAATAAATGCTGTACCAGAAGACCCAGGCCCTACAGAAAATCCAGAGTCTAACCAAACGGATTAGAATAATACAAGGTGGTACTGCCGCCGGTAAGACAATCGGTATTCTCCTTTACCTCATAGATAAAGCCCAAAGAGAAAAGCTATCCATCTCCGTTGTATCTGAGAGCCTACCTCACCTCAAGCGCGGTGCTTTAAGAGACTTCCTCAACATAATGCAGGATCATAATTATTACCGTGAGGATTTATATAATCGTACTGATAAAATCTATACCTTTGAAACCGGTGCGACAATGGAGTTCTTCGCTATTGACGAGGTGGGCAAGGTAAGAGGCCCAAGACGTGATGTACTGTTTATTAACGAGGTAAACAACATCCCCTACGAAATATATGATCAGCTAGAGGTTAGAAGTAATAGAGAGATTATCTTAGACTACAACCCTGTCTCTGAGTTCTGGGTACATACCGACGTGATACCTAAACAAGATCACGATTTCCTTAAACTTACTTATTTGGATAATGAAGCGGTTGACCCAAGAATAAAAATATCTATTGAATCGAGGAAGGATCGAGAGAATTGGTGGCGAATATACGGTCTTGGGGAGATAGGGATTTTAGAAGGTAGTATTTATACAGATTGGGAATTTATTGACCATATACCGGAAGAAGCGAGATTAGAAGGGTATGGTTTGGACTTTGGTTATACCAATGATCCTACGGCGGTAATAGCAATCTATTATCTTGATGGTGGGTATATCTTAGATGAGAAGTTATACCGTACCGGACTAACTAATAATCAAATAGCCGCCTTAATTAAACAATGGTCTGAAGCAGTAGTTATTTGTGATAGCGCCGAGCCTAAAAGTATTGAAGAGATAAAACTATATGATCTTAATGCTGTACCTTCAGTAAAGGGTTCAGGAAGTGTAAATTACGGAATTCAGTTAGTCCAAGATCAAAAGATTAAAGTGACTAAGTCCTCTATCAATTTAATAAAAGAATACCGCAATTATAAATGGAAACTTAATAAAGATGGCAAACCAGAGAATACTCCCGAAGATGTTTGGAACCACGCCCTTGATGCAGTTAGATACGGAATAAGTTATCTAAAGGAGGGGGATGGCGGTGATTTTGTTGTTATAGGAGATACTCTTTCGGAACCAGACGATTTAGACTATAATGAGGATACTAGCGAGTTAGAAAGTGATTTTGTTGATAATGAGGATTAGATGTCTTTAAGAACTAGGATAGCCGAAAGTTTAAATAATATAGCCAAATCTCTTGTTGGCGGAGTAGATAATAGTGATAGTGCTTTTGCTTTTAATCAACTGTTCGGTAACTATGCAGACACTAGGAAGTTAGGCAAGTATAAAGGAATCGTGTTCGCGGCGGTTAATTTAATATCTGATGAGGTAGGAGATTATCAACCCTATTTAAATAAACGGCAAGTTGACGGCCACCTAGAGCCTCTCAGCACCCATCCTTTCTTAGAATTAATCGCTAACCCACAGGTTGGAGTTTCCCAGTTCGATTTATTCAAAGCTACCCAAACCTACATTGATATTCTCGGCGAATCCTTTTGGTATATACCTATCGGTAGTTTAACTGGCAAACCCAATATTTCTAAAGGCTCCGAGATATATCTACTTCCCCCGGATAAGATGGGTCTAAAGATTGATGACACCGGCGAGGTTATTGGTTATTGCCTAAGAAAAGCTAATGGAACCGAAACTTTATTTAAAGCAGAGGAGATAGGTCATATTAAAACCTTTAATCCAAACAACCCCTATCGAGGCTATGGAATCGTTGAAGCGGCTATAGATTATATCGAGACTGAGGAAAGCACGAGGCTATTTACAAAGAACTTCTTTAAGAATAACGCCTCTCCTGCCGGTATTATTTCAGTTAAAGGGGACATATCAAAAGAGAATTTTAAGATATTCTCAAGAAAATGGCGTGAGCAATACGAAGGTACAAAGAACGCCGGCAAGACGGCTCTTATCAGACAAAGTGAGATTAGCTTTACTAAAACATCTCTAGGGCTTGATGAGATAGATATGCAAGCTCTAAAAGATTTAACTGTAGGTGAAGTATTGAGAATGTTTAGAGTACCCAAGGCTTTACTAGGTGAGGAAACAGGTCAGGGATTTGGCAGAGCTAGTGTGGAAACCCTTGAGTATATCTTTGCTAAACGGACTATCGAGCCAAAGATGGACTTGATAGATAACTTCTTACAAACACTAGTTAAAAGATACTATCCCACCGAACAGCTAACAGTTACCCACGAAAATATAATACCGGCTGATAAAACATTTGAGCTAGAAGAAAGAAAAGCCGGTGTAGATACTTGGCTTACCAGAAATGAGATACGTCAAGAATATGGATTAGAAGATGCCGAGGGGGGTGAGAAGTTAAGGGTATTATTTAATTCAATGCCCTTAGACGAAGAAACTACCTCGGAGCCAATTAGCCCACAAATAGAAGAAGCCAAAGGGCATATCACTATTACTAAAACTGTAAAAAAAAAGAATCTAGACGTAGAAGTAAAAGAAAACTTTAGACTTTCCCTTTTAAGAAAACAACGACTATACGAAAGACGCTTTAAGAAAGCCTTAGCTCCCGTATTAGAAGATCAAAAGGCCGAGGTATTAAGGAACTGGCGGAAAATAAACGCTAAAGGAACTAAGGGTGTGGTTAAAGCGGTAGAGGATGGCTTGATTGACCTTAGAGAAGCAGAAAAAGCCTTTGAAGCTTCTTTACTGCCTATAGAATTAAACTTGGCAGACGAGCAAGGACAACTAGCGTTAGAGTTTGCCGGGGCAGATGAGTTGGAGTTTGAACTAACCCCACAAGTACAAAAGTATATTAAAGATGCTCTCCATAAAATGCAGTATCGCTTTAATGATGAGACTATTAAATCACTAGGTTCAATAATTGTTGATGGTCTGCAAGAAGGAAAAAGTGTAAAAGCAATAGCAAAGGAATTATCAGGATTTTACGATAGCGATGTTAGAGGCTGGCGCGCCGAGAGACTTTCAAGAACGGAAACACTAAGAGCCAGTAACGCCGCTACCCGGATGGCTTACAAACAAACAGGCTTTGTTACCTATATGGTATGGTATGCAAACCCCGATGCTTGTGCTTTTTGTGCAGAGCTGGATGGAACGAAGGTAGGATTAGATGAGAATTTTGCTAATCTGGGAGATGAACTTAGTGTTGGGGATGCGCTTTTGGATATAAACTATACGAATATAGAAAATCCACCTTTACATCCTAACTGTGAATGTGGGATCATTCCAAGTAGAGAATAACTATTGCAAAACTATTTTATTTAGTAGATAATTAAAACTATATGGCAGCGACATTTGCTTGGGACCGTGATACAGGAACACAAACAGGATCGCCAACAAAGGGTACAACCCGTACTGGTGGAGTAACTGTTAATAACTGGAAAAATACTGATACAGAGGGTACAGCTTATTCTGCTGCTCCTATTACTGCAGGAAATAACTCTTTTGAACTTTGGACTTTCGGACACTTTTCAGGAACATACAATCAAGTATCTGCTGGTTTATTTGCTCATACATTAACCGCCTTTGGTACAGGTTTAACGCTAAAAGGTACACCAGCGTGTACCGGTGATGGCGACAGGCTTCTTTATACGACACCCTCTACTACTACAAACGCCAACTTAACAACTGATATGACGGCAGCTATAGCAATAGGCTCGGGTGTAGCGGTATTCTTTAGCGCTACTGGTCCTGAAGCAACTGGTAAAGCGTCTTCAAGTTCAACAGTTCCAGCCTATACCAACTTTCTAACAACTCAACTACAAACTACAGGTTCGGCAGCAGCCGGGGATACAGCACAAGTTACCCTGACTTTACAATACAACGAAAACTAAAATGGCTACCAAACTTATATTTAATGCAAATACACAAAAAAAGGAACCAGCCGAATTAACCGTAGATAATAACGGTGAGATTGTAGCTACTTTCGAAGACAACTCTTTCATTAAATTCCCCGCGAGTAAAATCACAGCTGAGATTGAAAACTTAATAGATAAACACGAGGAAGCTAATACTTTATCAGAAGAACAAGCAAAAATAGAGGAAGCGCGCAAAGAAGCTGAATCAATAATTGAAGACATAACAGATTAGCCTAATACAATAGGCAGAGAGGCAATAAAATGCTCAAGTACCTTTTCGAAGCCACCTTCAAGGACGGCACAGTCTACAAACAAAACAAAGAAGATATATCTATTACCGACCCTAAAAGGTCGTGTTTTTATGACATTACCCAAAAATTAGATCAAGTCGCACAGTTTACACTAATCTCTCAAGTAAATGTAATACCCCAAAGATACACAGTCGATTTAATAACCGGCCTATTCCATATTAGAGGTAAAGCTATCCAGGTTGGTGAAGATATATTAGGTAAAAAGAAACTTATCTTTTATAGACGACATCGAGAACACACCACAGCCACTTATGAATTGAAATCTGGTAAAATACTAAGTAGTGAACCGAGTGGAAGTGAACTAATGTATTTTATCGGCTTTGAGAGTAGATTAAAAGGCAAAAAAGTAGAAAGAACCATAGGAATAGAGTAGAATTATGTTATGGCAATAGATGCACATAAAAACTTTTCCTACTCTACCATAGCAACAGCCCCATCGCCAGCAGATAGCGGTACTTCTTTAGTAATAGCCGCAGGCGAGGGTACTAAATTCCCTGCGGTATCTTTTAACGCTACAGTATGGCCTACAGGAGTAGACCCCTCAACCACAAACGCAGAAATAGTCCGAGTAACCAACATTTCAACTGATACCTTTACAATTACCAGAACTCAGGAATCTAGTAGTGCAAGATCAATTGTAGTTGGTGACCAAATAGCCGCTACAATTAGTGCCAAGACTTTAACTGATGTAGAACAAGCTAACCTATTAGATGGAGTTAAGGCGGATACGGTTGCCCAAACAGTAACCCGTGGCTCCTTAATCTACGGCAACTCTACCCCTAAATGGGATGAGTTTGTGGTGGGAGCTGCCGATCGAGTTTTAACCTCAGATGGAACAGATGTTGCATGGAAAACCAGAGAAAAAATAGTTTCAATAACTATAGAAAATCCAACTGCAAGTGAAGATATTGCCATTTGTTTTTTCTTTTCTGCCGTAACAATAAAAGAGATACAGGCGACAGTTGTAGGAACATCTCCTTCCGTAACTATCGATCCTTATCATAATACAAGCCGTTCGGGTGGTGGCGGTGCTACGGATATATTGGCATCGGCAACTGCAATAACCAATACCACAACAGGACAAAATTTGACTTCGTTTAATGATGCCACAATTCCTGCCGATTCATGGTTGGTTTTAAAAACTACGGCTCAAACAGGCACAGTTACAGAATTACAAGTAACTTTTAGATATACTTATGATTAAAATACAAGAAATATCTTCGATTGATACTCAAGACGGCTTAAAAATTATTACCACTGATGGAAATATCCTTTTTGATTTTACTGGTAATAAGTTTCCCAAAGGAACAATTCAAAAGATAGAAGAAACTCTCAATTCAAAACTAGCTGAGTGGGGTAAAGGGTCAAGTGATAGACTTATGGTTAAAGTCCATTCGATAAATCCCGTTAAAATAACTGTTGCCCTTATTAGAAATGTAGAAGGCAACTTGCCGATAAACTGGTGGCAGAGTTACCAAGTTGCGGTTGTCGAAGGAGAGTTATAGAATGGCAAGAAAATTTCTGACAGGGTTTGAGACTGGTGATACCGCAGTTTTTGATTCTACTTCTACCACTTCACCAGGTTCTCTTTCCATCACCACCGCTGCCAAAAGAAGCGGAAGTTATGGATTGCAAATTGATAAAGCCTCAGGATCAAACGGGATTGCTTTTGTCAGAAATGGAGTAACTTCTGGTGCAAGAATTTGGAGTATTTCAGGGGGTACGGAAAAATACGCCCGATTTTATTTCAAACTTCAATCTGGTTTTTCCACGGCTACCCACGCTATTATAATCGCTGCTATTAGAAATAGCAGTGCTGGAAATATCGTCTACATTCGTACTTTAACCCAAGTTAACAACGAATGTCAGATTCAGCTTTGGGCAGGAAGCGGGCCGACAACTTTTTACACAATTACCGATTTCACCAAGTGGTATAGGCTTGAGATAGGCGGAGTTGACGGAGACCCCGCTGGAACCGTAACCGCCAAAATTTATGATGGGGACAGTACTTCGGAACTTGGTTCTGGTTCCAAGACTCCACTTGTAGCTACTTCTAATTGGGCAATATTTGATACTGGGATGATTTCTCTTGTTGCAGGAAGCGGTACTGCTACTTGGTATTACGATGATATTGCTCTTAATAATAATGTAGGATCTGACAACAACAGCTGGTGCGGGCCTGGATCGATTTACCAGACGGCTATAGTAACGGGGGCAGGAACCAAAGCCGACTTTACACCAAGTGCAGGTTCAAACTACCAAAATGTGGACGAATGGCCGCCTGATGATGCGACAACTTATAACGAGACTCCCAGTGGTTCTCCCAACCAAAGGGAAGATTGGCATACTTTAAGCAACTATTCTGGGCCAAACACGGTACAGGCGGTTTCGGTTGTAATCAGATGGACAAATGTAGCTCTAAATGCAGGTGCCAATCATGAATGGGGTCTTCTGGATTCAGGAACTTTACCGACTGGGACTTCTATCAATAGTTTAAGTGCCTATTCTTACCAAGGCATGTGTCATGGAGTCAGACCTTATGACGGTACTAGTGCTTGGACAAATGCCGCCTTCAATGCTTGTGAAGTGGGTTACTACCGAGAATTAAATGACGGCACCAGCCAAAGGGACATTTCGGCAATTATTTGTGAAGTTGAAGATGATACTGTAACTGCGCCACCTGTACTTCGAAGAATTTTTATTGCAACAACTTGATTGAAATAATTGTTTGACGGGCAGGAAAAGTGGGATTTAGGACAGGCAGAGTCCGTGCAGGAATTGAAAGATTTGTTTGAGGGTAAATTCCCAGAAGAAAAATAAAGTATAATTAGGACATGTTCGGAGCCAATTTCTTTGGTCGTATATTCTTTGGTCAAAGTACCAGAGCTGGTGGCGTAGCCACCTCTAGTCAAACTATTCAAGGTTTGGCAAGAATAACAGTAACGGTATTACAGACCGTTTTAGGTAAAGCTAGAATTACTGCCGTAGCTTCCCAAACAATCCTCGGCTTAGCTAGAGTAACCGCCTCTACTAATAAAACGATACTCGGCCTAGCCCGTATAACTGCCACTACGGCACAGACAATACTTGGGTTGGCTAGAATACAAATAACCTCTTCACAGACCATACAAGGACTTTCAAGAGTTACTATTAGTACTCTACAGACCATTTTAGGTCTATCTAGGATTACCGCTTCGACTACTCAAACGATACTTGGTATTTCAAGGATAACTTCAACTACACTCCAAACGATCTTAGGTAAAGCCGCTATATTAAAAACAGTTAGCAGAACCATAGATGGTCTTGCCAGGATCACCGTAGCTACAGTTCAAACTATTGTAGGAAAAGCAAGAGTTACCGCTTCTACAGTACAGACTATATTAGGGCTTGCCCGCATAACGGTTACTACTGCCAGAACGATACTCGGTATTTCACGAATACAGCAAGTTGTTACTCAAACTATTCTTGGTATTTCTCGTATTGCTCTTATAACTGCACAGACGATCCAAGGTATATCTCGAATAACCACCTCCTCTACAAAAACGATTTTAGGACTGGCTCGAATAACAGCTACTTCTGTACAAACTATATTGGGTAAGGCAGCAATACTCGTAACCACCTCTCAGACGATTCTGGGGTTGGCTCGTATCACTGCAACAACACTTCAAACTATCACTGGTAAGGCAAGGATTACTATTCTAACTACAAAAACTATCCAGGGTTTATCAAGAGTAACCGCCTCAGCTAGTCAAACCATTCAAGGATTATCACGAATAACTGCAAGTACTACTAAGACAGTTTTAGGTTTAGCTAGAATTACAGCGAGTGTTACGCAGAGTATTCTAGGTAAGGCTTCAATACTTAGAACGGTTACCCAGACAATTCAAGGTATTTCGCGGATAACGATTAGTACAACGCAAACAATACTAGGTAAATCTCGGATACAAATAGTAGTAAACCAAACTATAAATGGTTTAGCGAGGATTACAGCGATTACTACCAGAACGATTTTAGGTATAAGTCGTCTCACAGCCTCAACTACAAAGACTATATTGGGACTAGCTAGACTAGAGAAAAGCGCTCTACAGACCTTACAGGGGTTTGCACGTATCACTATTTCCACAACAAATACTATTCTAGGCTTGGCAAGAGTAACGGCCAGTACAACTAAGACAATCTTAGGTGTCGCTAATATAACCACAACCGTAACTGCTACCAAGACGATCTTAGGACTTGCTCGAATTACTTCTACCACAACTCAAATAATACAAGGCTTGGCGAGAATCACAGTTACTACTTCCAGAACCATATTAGGTCTGGCACGAATAACTATCAGTACAGCTCAGACGATACTAGGAAAATCCCGTATTACTGCCAGTACTTTGCAAACCATTTTAGGATTAGCAAATATAGCGACAACCACGACAAGAACCCTATTAGGTATATCGAGGATAGAGAAAACTGTCTTACAGACGATTACAGGGCTTTCCAGAATCGCTTTAGTTAGTATTCAAACTATTCTTGGAGTAGCTAAAATAACCGGAAGTACAACCCAATTAATTCTTGGTTTAGCGGCTATAAAGAAAACTACAACTCAAACTATACTAGGAATTGCCCGGGTTCAAGTAGTTACCCTTAAAACAATACTGGGGAAAGCGCGTATTACAGTCTCTACACTTCAAACCTTACTTGGTATTGCTGATATTAAAGCAACTACCCTGCAAAATATCACTGGCCTTGCCAGAGTTATTGCCGATATACCAGATCCTACTTTTAATAGAAATATAAATACTATTCTTGCTACCGAGGCAACAAATATAGAATTAGGAACCCGGTTATCTCAATTAACCGATGGAGATAATATTGCCGAACAAGGTAATTTAAATCCAGATATTGAATTTATATCTGGCAATAGAAATATCGAAGTTGACGATGGCAATATAGATGTTAAAGAAGAGGGGAAACATTAATGGCTATTACTTTTGTTGAAAAGGCCCAAAATTTAGTAGACGGTAATGTAAGTTTTAGCTTTACCAACAACGCCTCAAATAATTCCCTTTTGGGCGTGGTGTTTCTTGGTATGGAAAGTGGTAATCATACTGTTAGTAATGTTTCTTATGGAGGCCAGGCACTCACAGAGGCAGTCAGTAGATATAACGACACTGGCGTTTGGGAACACGCGGTTTCTATTTGGTTTTTAGTCAATCCTCCTACTGGAGCCAATACTCTTTCAGCAGATTTTGGTGGAGAGATAAGAACGATAGTTTCAACTTACGAAGGTGTTGTCCAGACTTCACCTAAAGATCAGCATAATAGTGCAATAGGAGATTCAAATGCTCAAACAGTTAGTTTAACTCCTACTCAAGATAACGAACTAATAATAGGTGGTGTTGTAGTTAGGGATGCTTCGCCAGCCCCTACAACAGGTACAGGAGAAACTGCTTTATTTAATAACGATGATGGGTCTTGGGTAAATGGTGCCTCTTATGCAATACAAACTACGGCAACTAATCAAGCAATAAATTGGTCAGGCCCAGATGGGGAGTGGACAGTAGCGGCCGCCTCGTTTAAACAAGTATCTGACATTACTACTACCAAAACAATCCAGGGACTAGCCCGTATTGCTAAGGATACAACCCAAACCATTCAAGGATTGGCAAGAGTAACCACCACTACTACAAAAACAATACTTGGATTAGCAGATATATTGAAGTCTGCTTCTCAAAACATTCTTGGTCTTTCCCGAATTACTATTTCCACCAGTCAAACCATTCAAGGATTATCCCGAATAACAGCTACAGCCTTACAGACAATACCTGGTTTATCCAGAATTACTATTACGGTTTCTCAAACCATATTAGGATTATCTCAAATAGTTACTACATCGTTACAAACGATCTTGGGTCTAGCACGAATTACTACTATTACTATACAGACCATATTAGGTCTAGGCCGTATAGAAAAAAGTGCTTTCCAGACCATATTAGGACTTTCGAGGATTACAAATCTCGTAGGACAAACTATATTAGGCCTCTCTCGGATAACAATAATTACAACTAAAATCATCCTCGGACTTTCCCGTATAACACGCGTAATTAATCAAACCTTACTAGGTAGGGCTGATATATTAAAAACCACTACTCAAACTATTCAGGGTATTTCAACGATTGTTAATACTTTTACGCAAACCATACAAGGTCTTGCAAGAATTACTACAACATCTATACAAAACTTATTAGGTAAAGCCTCGATTCTTAAAACTACGACACAAACCATTCTTGGTTTATCCAGAGTTACTATAACTTCCTCACAAATTATACTTGGTATATCTAGAATCACCGCGACTTCTAGCCAAATTATTCAAGGGTTGTCTAGAATCACCGCAACTACTACAAAAACAATTCTGGGTATAGCGAGAATAACTAAGTTGGCATCGCAAATAATTCAAGGTATTTCTAGAATAACGATTAGCACAGGCCAAACAATATTGGGTATTGCACGAATTACCATCTCTACCAATCAAACCATTCTGGGTAAATCTAGAATTATTGCTACCACTATCCAAACCATCCAAGGATTGACAAGGATTACCATATCAGGTAGTCAAATCATTATTGGTTTGGCAAGGATTACCATAGTTTCTAATCAAATTATTAGTGGTCTTGGCAGAATTACGGCTTTGACTACCCAAACAATCCAAGGTTTAGCTAATATAAGTGCTACTACTATACAAACTATTCTAGGTAAAGCTAATATAACTTTTGAAGTTGATGTATTAAGGTTAATCCTCGGAAAATCCAGAATTACGATTGTTACCAATCAAACGCTTTTGGGTTTATCGAGAATACTTGCAGCCAATATTCAGGAAATTTATTCACGCCCCGATCTAAAATTAGAATCGGGAACTCTTGAGACAATTACAGAGTCAGGCAATAACGATTATAAAATAACTAGTAATAGTGTTATACTTGAATTAAAGGATGGCGATGGCTAATAGAATTGTTATTAAGCAAAACGATTTACTACCAATAATTACGGCAACGGTTAAAGATGAAGATGATGTTGTAGTCGATTTAACTAATGCTTCGACTATTTCCTTTTCAATGAGGAACCAATATACAGGAACTTTAAAAATAAATGCTGCCGCCGGAGCTTTTGTTTCAAAGCCAGCCGGCACTATTTCTTATACTTGGGCCTCCGGTGATACCAATACTATTGGTGATTATATAGCCGAATTTGGTATTGTTTGGCTCACAGGAAACAAACCGCAAACAGCACCGCAGGCAACCAATTTATACATATCTATTGTTGATGGCGTGATATGAAAGAGCATAATTGTAAATTCTGTTCTCATTTGCTTTTCAAAGGCGACCTTGCTGATATTGAAATAAAATGCTCTCGTTGTAAACAATTTAATAATATTAAATATTTCTCCCAATTTTATTTGACAACAAAACAAGAAGCTAGTAACATATTAAGTAGATAATTAAATACTAAGGTCAATGAACCTCAAATAGTTTGAACATTCGGTTCAAGTTCTTTGGGGTTTTTATTTAGGAAAAATGGAAACAGTTAAATCGCCAATGTGCCGGATGGATGATGAGACAAAGAATGAATGTGTCTCAAGGAAAATTCCTGAGATTATGGATGAAAATCCAGATATGGATCAGGACCAGGCAATAGCGATGGCTGAATCTATGTGTAGCAAGAAATGTAAGGATGCAAATATGGAAACAATAAAAAGAGAAGTAGGTGAGAAAGTATATATTAAAGGTCTTTTTGAAGCTGAAGAAACCAAAGACTTAGGTGATGGGGTTTTAGAAGCCACTATAAATACCGGTCAAGTAGATCGACAAGGCGAGCAAATTGAAATTGCCGGTGTCGATATTAAAAGTTATAAAGACAATTCAGTCGTTCTTTATGGACACGACTACTACTCACTTCCTATAGGTAAAGCTATTTCCACTAGAAAAACAGACGGAAAGATTATCTCCAAATTCAAATTAGCAGTAGAAGAATACGATTTCGCTGCCACAGTTTATAAAATGATAAAAGGCGGGTATCTTAACGCCGTTTCTATTGGTGTTGTAGTAAAGGAATGGTCGCAGGATTTTACCAAAATACTTCAATCAGAGATGGTCGAGTTTTCAGTTGTACCCGTACCGGCTGATCGCGGAGCGTTAATTACTAGGTCGCTTGGTAAAACAGAAGAAGAATTTAGAAATGAATATAAAGACTTTGTTGTTAAAAATCTTGCTGAAAAATCGAGTAAAGATGAACTAGAAACTCATATTAAAAACTTAGACGCTCTTGTTGCACTTCTAAAGGAAACCCACAAGGCTTCCCGAAACGAAGCTGCTCCTGAGAAGGTTAAGAGAATCCACAAGATTACTCTTACCAAGACTGTAGGACAGATTCGCAAAGAGTCTGACACTACAGCTCATATTCTCAAAGTATCCTTAAAAAGTTAGGGGGTGAACATAAATGACAGAAGAAAAAGAAAAAACTGAAGAAGTTATTGATGAGGTTGAGGAAACCAAAGTCGAACTTGATGGTGATGCTTTAAAGGCTATCTCTGAAAAAGTATCAGAGGGTATGAAAACCGATATGGCTGAAACTATCAAACAGACAGTCGAAGCTACTCTAGCCTCTATCGAAACTGTCTCTAAAAAGGCAGTTGTAGATGGTGAGGATAAAGAAGCTGCTGACAAAGGTACTTCTAAGGGTGAGTTAGGTACTATTAAAGTCAAATCATTTGATGCTGGTGGTGCCGAACTTGGCGAAATCGAAATCGAATCAAAATTTGCTCACGAATCTAAAGAAATGCGCTTGCTTAAAGCTGCAAGAGCATTAGCATCTGGTGATCTAATAACTCTTAATGAGTATAAGCAAGATGCTATGGAGGTTCGCGAAAAAGCAAACTATGGTAACGAGACTACAGATGCCGATGGTGCCGTATTGGTTCCTTATCCAGACTTTGAGACGGCAATTCACGAAAACCTACCTAAGTATGGTGTAGCGGCTGCAAATGCAACTATCCGTACAGTTGTAAGTAACCAAGTTAAGCAAATTGGTATAACCAATGAGCTTTCCTTCGTATCTACTGCTGAAGCTGGTGCTAAAAGCGGTGGTAAACTTGCTTTCAACAGCGAGGTTAAAGCCCTTACCAAGTATGCTTTGATAGTTACTGCAACAGACGAACTCACAGAAGATTCAGCTATAGACTTCTGGGGATTGGTAACTCGTGAAATGGCTCGTGCCTTAGCGAAACTTCAGGATCAAATTGTCTTTACCAATGCAACTAGCGGTATTGCTCACACTTCTGGGGTGATTACTGAACCTGTTAGTGGTGCTGGTAGCACAATAACTTGGGGTGATATCCTTAATGCTGAAAACGCAATCGAGGATGGTATCGATAGCTCAAACTACAAATGGTATATGCGCCGACAGACTTGGAACTACTTGATCCAAACTGTAGGTACTACTAATGACCATTACATTGCAGGTAGTTTGAACACGGCCGCGGGTTGGGTTCCAAACAACAACAACCCTGCTACTCCTTGGGGTACTCCGATCGTCTTTACTAGAGTTCTTAATAAGGCTTCGGACGTTCCAAACCCGGGAACTGAAGCAGTTTATGGCGATCTATCCTACTACACTCTTTACACAAAGAGAGGTATGGTAGTTACCGCCCTTCGAGAAGCTACTGTTAAAGATGCAGGTGGAAGCGATTTCAACCTGGCTACTCAAGATGGTACTGCTTTGAGATTCGTTGTTAGATTGTTAGGATTCTTGAATGCTAACGATGCTCCTAGATTTGTAATCTTAGGTGTCGGAACCGTCAGTTGACGGGAACAGTCTCTTGACAATTAAATAAGATTGTCCTAGAATTAGCCCTGAAAGGGGCTTTTCTAGTTATGGGAAAATTCTTAAAAGGTGAGGGTGGTTATTGGTTAGGTAAAAAAAGAACTACAAAAAGTCATAGTCGCCATTATTTTAATTGTGTTAGATGTAACAAAGAGTTTTGGCGAAGTGATTATGCGTATAAAAAGGGTTTAGAAAACCCTAAAATGATGCCCAAATACTGTTCTAGGGATTGTCAACTAAAGGAAAATAAATTTCGAGTTGGAAAGCCACCTAATCAAACGGCTTTTAAGAAAAATGACCCCAGAATAACTGGGGAAAAGAATAGTAACTGGAAAGGTGGTATAAGCCCACTAGCGGAAAAAATTAGAAGGATAGTTCCTTATATCGAATGGCGAACAAAAGTTTATGTTAAAGATGATTATACCTGCCAATCATGTGGTAAACGTGGAGGTAGGTTAAATGCTGACCACTACCCACTGATGTTTCATAAACTTATGGAGATACACACTATTAAATCTGTACAACAGGCTAGAGACTGTCCTGACTTTTGGAATGTAGATAATGGTCAAACACTGTGTATTGATTGCCACAAGAAAAAGACAGTTGGTGAGTTAGACCATGTCTATAAAAGTAAAGAGCGGATGCGGGGACTTAATCGTAAGGGTGGAACAATTGGTCGCAAGTGGAAAAGAAAAGCTGTATAATTACTTTATGTTAAAGCGAAAGCAAATCAGAAATGCTATGATTGATGAAGAAAACGTAGTTAATAAGAAAAAGAAAGGAAAAAATGTATACAAACCAAGAACTTATCGAGCAATTTCTAAATAGAGACTTAACCGCCCAAGAATCTAATCTTTTATCTACTCTAGTTTTCGCTGTGGAACGCCAAATAGACAAAGATTTAGACACCACTTTTAAGAATACCGCCTCTTTATATGCGGCAGTAAGATATTTCGATGGTGGGAGTCGTCATACCGAGATTGATCCCTGCCAAAATATTACCGATGTATCAGTTGTCGATACTGATTTAAGTGTTAATACCGAGATAACTACCGATACTTATGTAGCGGAACCTACCAATAGTTCAATAACCAGAATGATAACTATGCGCTTTGGTAGAACACCCAGAGGATTTAAAAATATTAGAGTTACTGCCGACTTTACAGAGTATGCTGCCGAAGAAGGCGGCGTGCCTTCCGACATTAAAACTATCGCTACCCGTGTAGTTGGAACAATGCTATCCAGCCCAGAGGCGGCTCTAGGCTTGAAGTCTGAAAAGATAGAAGGCCACGAAGTAGTCTTTGGTGATAACTCCGGCAACCCGTTTAATGACGATCCCGTAGTCAAAGCCCTTATGGATTCCAGACGTACTCCTTTAGTAGATGATTCACCCGGCAGTAATTTAAGTGAGGAAGCTGAAGATACTTTAGGAATCTATTAAAAATGTATGTTAAGTCTACAAAGAAAAATGGTAGAGACTGCAAGTTTCTATCATCCAACTCGCGATCGTCATGGTGATATTGCTTTTGGTACAGCTACAACCGTAGTCTGTTTATATCGTGATATTTCTTCATTACGTCAAGTAGATTACAAAGAAGGTATTAGTATTGAGGGAATTTTCTGGTTTCCAGCAGATAGCGGTATAGTTAGAGGGGACGTTATTGCCTACAACAGCGAACACTACCGGATAGTTAAAATAATTCAAGGTAAAAGGACAATGCTAGATAATACAACCGATTTTATCAAGACCGAAGTCAACCACATGAGGCAGGTAAGCTAAATGGGATATAGAATTATCGATCATACAGACAGAATTTTACTTAAAAACGAACGAATAAAAGATCGTTCTTTAGCTTCCGCAGCGCAAGATATTGAAACGATTATTAAAACTGGGGGTCGAACACCTAAAGATAAAGGCTCTCTGAGGGCGCGTACACGCCATGAGAGGGTTTCTAGTAGTAGATATAGGGTAGTAGTACCTTTAGAATATGCGGCCTTTCAGGAGCGTGGTAGCCGCTTTGACGGTTCCCACGTTGTCAGACATTATACAACTCCTGGTACTGGCAAGGGATGGTTTCAAGCAGCAATAAATACAACCGCTAAAAACTTTACCAATTTAGTTAAACAAGCGGCAAGATCGGAAGGTTACTAATGGCTTTATTAACTTCACTATCAAATGATCTAGTAGATTTTCTGGCTAACATTCCAGCCTTTCGATTAACTGCCGGCACTAATTTATTTGAAGGCGAGCTGCCGCAAGGTGTAACTAATGCTGTTTTAATTATTCCAGCTCCCAGTCCCGCTCCTCACGAGTATATAGATAACGATAATATCATTACTGATTTCTGGACAATCTACGATAATACCCCGGCCGGTTATGATATGGCGCGTCAGATAAAAGATCAGCTTCATAGGAAATCAAACTACTCACTTAATAATTGGTATATTTACAGCAGCCTAGCGGTTAGTGATATACTAGATGTAGATAGGACAGAGGAAGGAAGTAAGCAGCACAAGATTTCTTTTTTGTTTACTTGTAGAAGTCTTGCAAATATTTCTTAAAGGTGAAATAATATAAACAGATGAGTTTAAAACAAATAGCCAACATAAGAATAGGTATCTGTAACTTTGTTTTTAATGGTGTTGATCTAGGCCATACCCTTGAAGGTATAGACGTAGAAATAGAACGTAACTTTCAAGATTTAGTCGTTGATAAATATGGTGATTCCCCAATTGATAAAGCAGTTATTGGTCACAAGGCCACTATTAAAGCTAAGTTTGCCGAGCCAGTAGCCGAGCTTCTTACAAGAATTAACCCAGAAGGCTTAAATCAAACTGGCACAGCCGGTACAAGAAATGCTTTTGGCACAGACTCCGGTACTTTACTTAGACAATTTGCTGCTTTACTAACACTTCACCCGATTAAAAATGCTGCTAGTGATCTAACAGAGGATGTTGTTTATTACAAAGCAGTTAATACAAATAACATTGCCTTAAACTACAAAGTTAAAGATCAGGAAGCAGTTGAAGTTACTTTTGAAGCCTTAGTGGATGAGTCTCAACCTTCTGGTCGCAGACTTGGACACATTGGCCTTACGAACATAAGTTGAGGCTACCTTGACAACCAATATGAATGAAGAGATCCTTGACCTCGATGCTTTAGTTCCCGAACCTAAAAAAGTTAGATTTGGCGGTGAAATAATAACTGTTAATCCTCCCAAGATGGGTGAGTTAATGGCGATGGTTAAATTTGCCAAGAAGATGGAAGGAGATAATACTGGTACCCTTGACTACGAACCTATCGTAGAGGAAATGAAAGCAATTTTAGTTAGGGTTATACCAGAACTGGAAGGCAAAGATTTAAGTATCGGTCAAATTCTAGCTCTTGAGACCCTACTTTCCCAAATGGCCACTCCCCAACAAGTATCTGAAGCAAACGCCGAACCTACTGAGGAAAAAAAAACTTAGATTCTCCAAACTTATAGCCCTCTTTCTTAACCTTTATCCTAGCTATACCTACCAAGACGTAAAAAACGAATACGCAATTACTTTCTTTGCCTTACTTGAAGAAGGTTATCGTTTGCGATATGAAAACTATTTAATGCTGGCAAGAGTATCCCAACTACCTTATCTTGAAGAGGACGACCAAAAACAATTTATGGAAGCTCTGTCTAGAGGATCAGGTAACGAAGGTGATACAATAGAAGATGATGATTACTCTGGAATTGAAAGGCTTAAAAAGGTGATGTAGATGGCTGAAAATGCTGGCCGTATAGAATGGGATTTGGATTTGGACGATGCTAAATTCAAATCTAAATTAAAAGGTTCGCATACAGCTGCTCAATCTTTTGGTTCTAAAATTGGTGGTGTTTTTGCTGGAGTGGGTAAGGCAGCTCTGAAATTGGGGGCTGTTGCCAGCGCTGCTTTTGTGGGTTTTAGTGTCCTTAGTGTTAAAGCCGCTGCCGAAAGCCAAGCCGCTCTTTCCCAATTAAATGCGGTTATTAAATCTACTGGTGGTGTAGCCGGTGTTACTTCTAAGGCGGCGATTGATTTATCTAAAAGTCTCCAAAAGGTTACTACTTTCTCCGATGAATCTGTATTAGAAGCCGAAAATCTATTACTTACTTTTACTAAAATAGGCAAGAATATATTTCCTCAAGCCACTAAAACAGTATTAAATATGTCCACAGCTTTGGGGCAGGATACCAAATCTTCCGCCATTCAACTGGGCAAAGCCTTACAAGATCCTATTCTTGGTATTACTGCTCTGCGTAGAGTCGGTGTTAATTTTAACGATAAACAAAAAGAAGTCATCACAAATTTGGTAGAAACCGGCCATTCATTAGATGCCCAAAAACTTATATTAAAAGAACTACAAACTGAATTTGGTGGTAGCGCCGAGGCTGCTTCAACTACTTTCGGGGGCGCATTGAAACAACTTAATAATGCTCTTAACGATCTTCAAGAAACATTTGGTAGAGTAATTATTAATGCCATTACCCCCTTTGTTAAATCTTTTGCAGCTTGGGCAACAAGTAAAGATGGCGAAAATGCAATTAATAATTTAATTCTGGGCTTTCAAATATTTGCTGGAATTATTGGTAATTTAATTACTACTGTTTGGCCTCCGTTTATTGCCACGATGAAAACAGTAGTTGGTTGGTTGATTAGAAATAAAGAAATATTTATTGAAATTTACGATATTATCGCCGATGCAGTTAGACCAGTCCTTAAAGAACTCCAGAATATTTGGAAACAAAACCATAAAGAAATCGTCTTGGTGGCAAAGGTATTAGGAATTACTTTAGTAGCGGCAATAGTTGGATCGATTGTAGTGATCGCTAAGATCATCGAATATGGTTTGAAATTAATAAATGTATTCTTGGGATTACATAAAGCAGGAGAAAAGATGGCAGTTGGTGTATTGAAAGATTTCAAAATAATGGTGAACGGAATTATTTCAGGGATTAATATAATGATTCGGGGTTTTAATAGGCTACCAAAACAAATTAGGTTTGGTGTAACTATCCCTGAAATACCTAAACTTGCCAAAGGTATAAATAGTTTCGCTGGTGGTCTAGCTATGGTCGGAGAACGTGGCCCCGAATTAGTCAATCTACCAAGAGGATCAAGTGTAATACCAAATAATAGAGCTGGTGGGGATACTTATAATATTAATTTAGCTGGTATTATGGCTAGGTCTCGCGCCGATCTAAGAGATATAGGTAAGGATATTATCAGGGCGATAGATGAGGAACGTAGGGCAAAAGGAAAGGCGGCGATACTTTAATGGCTACTTCGAATAAATACACAGGAAATATAGAGGTTCCCGTGTATCTTGGTGGTATTGCTTTGCCTTTATACGCAGAGATAATTGATACTACCGAACCTAATCTTGCCAAAAATATTTCCTTAGATGGTACTCTTAACATTGATTATGTAAACAACCGCCGGAGTTGGACAATAAAGTGGAATTATATTACCTCGGCAGAATACGACACAATCAGAAATTTATACGATAACCAATTTCTTGCTAATAGGATGCCCGACTTTTATATCCCCTCAGCTAACTTTGCCGTACCTGTTTTTATTAACATCAAGGATAAAAACATAAAGTGGAATGGGCAGATGGTCGAGAACTTTCAAATTACTCTTGAGGAGGGATACGGTGTCAGCTAATGCAGACTGTAACAGATACACTTGCCGCTAAAACAATCGCCAAACTAAGAAAACTTAGTTGGAATTTACTTATTTCTTGGGATAAATCTTACAACGCCGGAGTCAACTTTTTCACTATTGGTAGTTCAACTATTGGTGGTTTAGATATTATTAAGGGTACAGGGGATGTAGTACAGGAGTGGGATAAATACGATTATACAGATTACTCAAATAGAGTGCTTAACTTTGAATGGACAAGAGAACAAGATCATTATATTGGCGGTGCCATTATGTCGATAGCCGATATTACTTTAGATAATCACGATGATTTGTTTACACCTGGACAACCCGGCTCAGTATTGGCTTCTTTTATACTCCCCTGGCGCCCTGTAAGGCTCTACGCGGGGTTTGGCGATGAAGTAGTGCCTGTGTTTGTAGGTTTGATAGAAAGGATGCCTGACGTTGATACACGGTCTAAGACGGTAAAGATACACTGTATTGATTTTATGCAGTCTCTTTTTAACTTTCCTCTTGATGAAGCAGTAATTCTACAAGACAATACAACCGATCAGATTATTTCTACCTTACTACAATTGGCTGGCCTTACCGCTTCTCAAATGGATTTGGATACTGGCGAGCAGGTAATACCATTTTTCTTTGCCAATAAAGGTGATAAACTCGGCCCCTATTTAAGAGACTTAGCTTCTGCCGAGTTAGGCAAAGTTTATATGGATGAGAACGGGATTATTAAATTCCTTAACCGGACTAATTGGTTGGCTAGTACTTCAACCTCTTGGGTATTTAATCGAGCCAACACTTTAGAAAGAAGAACGACTACCGATGATAATATAATAAATGTTGTTGAGGTACATTCAGACGCTAGGGAAGTTTTGGCTAATCAAAAGTACTGGCAATTATCAGGTTCGGTATTAGTATTGGCTGGTACAAGTGTTGATATATGGGCTGATTTTATTGATCCTGTTGTTACAGTTGATGCTCCTGTGTATATAACTTCTGCTACTACCAGTCTATATGAAACTAGCAGTGGCGCGGCAGTTACTTCGGTAACAACTACACAATTCGCTACCAGTTTCAAAATGACGTTTACTAACTCCGGGGCAACTAATGTTGATATTACTAATATTGAACTCTGGGCAACTCCTGCACCCGCAACCAAAAAAGTTTATGCAAGAGAAGAAGATGCTACCAGCATAACCAACTATCATCAAAGACCGGTGGATATAACTAATAACTTTATTCAAGATATTAGCACTGCCCAATCTATAGCCTTAATATTGATTGAAGATAACAAGGAGTTCAATCCTGTTAGGGAGTTAGAAGTAGTTGGCGTACCACAATTACAGGTTGGTGATACAATTAGGGTAACGGATGAACAAGTATCAGATCTTTATAATATTATCAAGATAGCTTCTAAAATGATGCCAACTCAATTTAATCAAACTATAATAGCGGTTAAGAAAACTATACATACTTATTTTCGGGTGGGGCTTTCTTCTATAGGTTCTAGCCAAGATGTAATTGCGCCTTAATATGTCTAATTCTGATACAGGAAAGGAACAAAAGAATACTCAAGACGGTAAAATCAGGATCGAATATGCTAATGGTCGAATACTTATTTTTGATGAGAATGGAGATTGCCGAATAATAATTGGTAATTTAGAATGACCCAATATGGAATTAAGATATCTAAATCTAATTTTGATGCTAGAACTGCTGCCAACAAAGATTTACTTTTAACCAGCGAATTACCTAGTTACAAAGTGGCTTTTAGTGGCGACTTTAGTATTACTATTCCTGCAAGTAGCAGCGATTCGGTTGATTATACGATTACCCATAACCTCGGCTATGTCCCAAGTACAATTATTACTTTAGAACATCAGCTTGCTACAGCCACAAGACGAGTATCACAAGTTTTTGGGGTTACTGGCGGAGAAGATTCCGGCGGTACAGTTAGTGATGATATCTACTCTTTAGAAATTAAAGGAACTTCTACAATTATAGTTAGAGCTATACCTCTTGATATTTCTGGTTCTGATAGAACTTTTAATGGTTATTATTATGTAATGTATGAGCCAGCCCAATGACAGCCTATGGATTTAAAGTATCAAAAGAAACTAAGGATGCTCGTACAGCTACAGGGCAGGATTTAGTAATATCGTCAGAGGATAATTCACCCAAAATTATTCTTGAAGGTAGTGGGCAAATTACTAACAGCACTCCTTATGCTACTACCCCAACTGGTAAAACAATAATCTCTCATGGTTTGGGTTTTGTACCAAGTTATGATTTATTTTTTAAGCCTAGCGGAACAACTAAATGGCACGCCCATAAAGGTAGGTACAATTTTGATGGCGATACTTATGCTGATTTAGTTGACTGGTGGGTAACAGTTGATACAAATAATTTAACTATCTATTCGGAAGGAGACACTGCTAGAACCCACGATTTTTATTATATGATATTGGCTGATTTGGCTAAACTTGGAGGAGCGGGAAATAATAGCGCTACTGGTTTTGGGTTAAGGATATCTCAATCCGGCTACGATATCGATGATGACGATGACAAACAAGTTTTCATTATGGCGGATACTTACAAGCCAAGCATAATAAAATCAATTCCAGTTACAGTTCCTACAATTGGCACAGAAACTATAATTAGTGTTGGTCATGGTTTAGGGTACTCCCCGGCCTTTACAGCAATGGCTAGCGGGGATGTAAATACTAATCTGCTAAATATACCTTACGCTTTTACTTCTGCGCCAGAAGTTGATTTGAGAGTTTATAGCGATGACGAAAATATTACTGCCTACGTTAGAAATTTAGGAACTTCTGATACAATAATTACTTTTGAGATAGTCTTATTTGAAAATGCTTTAGTATAAACAATTCTTGATAACGAAACCTTTATAAGTTTTAATTAAAGGTGGTTGGGAAATAATCCAATAACAGACTTCTCGAATACTCGGTTCTTGATAACTAGGTTTTTGGTGGTTTGTTGGACTAAAGATAAACAAACCTGATAAAATAAAGGCGATAACTAGTAGGTACTTCATCAAGTATATTGTAGGGTATATTGTCAAATGATTAACGAGGTGGCCTTAAATAATATGATCGCTCAAGTTACTGATCCTAAGCTAAGAGAAAAGTTAGCCAATATAGCCAATGGCAAAATAGTTAAACAGGTTCGGTGTCTCTCCAAATCATGTGCCGGTAAAGTTATTGCCTATATTTATAATGATGGTCAGATAGAAGAACAAACAACTTTTAATAAACAAGGCAAATTGGTTTCTGGGTTGCTTGGTAGTCGACCAAGATTAGATGGGCAGATGGGTTTCCAGTGCGCGTGTATGAATGATAGCAGATTAGCCGAAGCAGAAGATGGAATTATCACCGAGTTAGTTCCCACCAAAGAAGATTTAGATAGAGTTTATCAAAACTTACAAAAGAAACCTGCGAAATATATAGGAAAAGGTGGTACAATTGAGGTAGATAATTTTATTATTGAGAAGTTACAGATATGAAAGCCGACAAGAACTACCTAGTCAAATGTAAATGCGGGTGTGGTGAAAAGTTTATGCGCCTAGACTCTAAGTATAGAGTAAGAGAGTACATTTGGGGTCATGCTAATAAAATAAGGGAATATCCAGAAGGGTTTTTTGATTACTTAAAAGGTAATAGTTGGGGGTTTCCAAAGGGCAATAAACCTTGGAATCTTGGGTTTGGAGATTATATGGAAGGTGAGAATAACCCTTTTTATGGAAAAAGACACACGGAAGAAACTCTAACTAAGATCAGTAAGGAAAACGCCCCAAATTGGAGGGGTGGGATTAGTCGCATAAATGATGTAATAAGAAAATCTAGAGATTATGTCGATTGGAAGGTAGCAATTTTTTTGAGGGATGGGAGGAAATGTATTCTCTGCGGATCAAATAAAGAGATAGAAGCAGACCACATAAAACCTTTTAGTAAATACCCAGAGCTAAGATTTGATTTAAATAATGGTAGAACTCTTTGTCATGATTGTCATATAGAAACACCTACTTATGGTAATAGAAAGGCGGTAACAATTGGCTTATAGTGTGTGGAGTGTGATCTTCGGAGAAACGCCTTCCAGCTCAAAATGGAATATTTTAGGAGCAAACGATGCCTCTTTAAGAGATGGGACTGGTATATTAATAAATAATAATCAGGCTATTCAAGCGGCACAAGCTGGCGGTAGTGCCAAAGATTTAATAAAACTAGCCACTGATGATATCCTACGTCTTTCCCAAGTTCGTACTCAAACCGATAATTCTGATTCGATAGCAAGCGCCACAAGTGAAAATATATTACTTCAATTAGGTTGGGGTCAGATAATAGGAGTAGCGGCGACTTCAATGCAGGAGACTGTTACATTTCCTACTGCATTCGGAACTATATTAGGAGTAGTTGTTAGTTTAACCGCAGCTAAAAGTACTCCAGCAGCATCGGCCATAACTGGTTTGGATACCGAAGAAGGCGGTGGTGCAGGTTGGAGTGTTTCTGCATCAGATATCACGACCAGTAACTTCAATGTAACTTACGCAAGAAATACAGGTAACTTTTCGGCTTCTATTTACTATGGTTATTCTTGGATAGCATGGGGGACAAAGAGTTAAAATGCCAAATGAACAATTACCTAGTCGAGATCACGACACGTTAATAAGAGTTGAATCCAAAGTGGATCAGCTTGTTAAGGAAGTGAAAGACTTAAAAGAAGGTACAACTACCCGTATTATCGCTTTGGAAACAAGAATGGATAATATGGAAACAGTTAGAGATGCCTATAATCCCAAGGATTTAGTTCCTAAAATATTAGAACACGATCAATGGATTCATGACTACAAACTAACCCAGAGATTATTTCTACTGGCGGCCGGTGCAGGTGGGGGTATTATTGCTTTCTTGATTAACTTTCTAATAAAAGCGTGTTCGGTTTCGTCTATTTGTTAAAGGGTATATAATAAAAGAGGATGATATCTTTAACCAATTTTATTAAAAGATGGAATGGTAGATATGCTGACTACGATGGTTACTACGGCCCTCAGTGCGTTGATTTAGTAGAATACTGGATTAGAAATTGCGGTTATCCTGCGGTTTGGGGAAACGCTAAGAACCTCTACGCTAATGCTCCAGTTAAGAATTTCCTGAAATATAAAAAAACCTTAACTAACGTACCCCGACCTGGGGATATTATTATTTGGGGTGGTTCTCCTGCCGACCCACGTTGGGGTCATACTGATATATTTGTTAAGGGTAACTTAATCGGTTTTACCGGCTTCGACCAGAACTGGCCGCCAAATTCTACTTGCCACTTACAAGGCCACTCTTATAGAGGTCTACTAGGGATATTAAGACCAAGAATACTGATACCCAAATCAAAATCTGTCCCCAAGCCCACCAAACCGCCTGTAAGCGGTGTTTACTATATAGTTAAGGGTGGAGATACACTTTCCAAAATAGCAGCAAAATATAAGACTACTTGGCAGAGATTGGTTACTTTGAATAAAGGTAAATATCCTACTTTAGCAAAGAATCCTAATATTATACAAGTAAGCTGGAAATTAAGAGTTCGATGATTACTGAAGAAAACCACCTCGAAGCTTTATTAAAAACAACCAAAGATTATGAGGCGGTAATCATTGACAAAGGTAGAGAACTGACCAAAGCGTACGAGAAGATAGAGGAGTTGAAAGACAGACTAAGTATGTTTACCGAACCTAAGAAACCCGCTATACCGAGAGTTACCAAACATGATGGACAGCTTACTAGAATTTGGAAACGTATTTTACAGGCAATATCGAAATAGGGAGGAGGTGTAATAAAAGATGACCCCAGAAGTAATATTTACTGGTGTAGTAGTAGCAGTTACAGAGTTTGTTAAAAGAGCGGCAGGTAAACTTGGTTTTAAGATTTCGGGTGAGCTAACGATTGTTGTAGCTGCCGCGGTAGGCTTTATTATTGGATTTATAGGTGTGGAAGGTGTAAATGGGATCTCACCAACATTAGGTGCGGTTCTTGGAGCTTTTAGTGCGGGAAGCGTTCGTATAGTAGAAGCAGTGAAGAAATAATCAAACGCCGGAGTAACGAGGCCGCTAATAGGAGCTAGTTTGGCGGTCTCTTACTTTATATAAAAATTCTATTAACTAGAAAACTCCACCGAATCTGGTCAGGTGGAGTTTTCCAAAGGAAGTGAAAAATGTAATTGTATTATAACATACTATTAACCAACAATACCCTCTTCTGTTTCGGCCTTTTCTTCTGGTTCGTCGCCTTCTTCAGTTTCTTTATCTTCTTGAGTATCGCCGTTTTCGACCTCCTCAACTACTGGTTCCTTTTCATCGTCAAACATTGCTATATCACCCCATTTCTAGGTTCAAAATAATAGTACGCAGCACCGTACGTTTTTTATAAAAGTCGTACTTTTTGCTGCACTATGTTATTATATACTAAGTTTCTTGGTGGTAAAAGAAACTGACGGGAGTTTATCAGTAGCCTGCCTAACTCCCGCTAGGGTCTTTAACCCTAAGTTCATTAAATCATTAGCGATCCGTAAAGGAGGCAATATGATGAAAGGAACCAACGCCTTATTGTAAAAGGCGACCAATCTACTAGGAGACTTTGGTTAGCCCTAGTAGTGATTGTTCTGCTGTTGTTCACTCTGTTTCACAAAGAAGGCAGCGAGAGTAGGCAAAGAACGCAAGAGAAGCAGTTACAGAAGGTAGAGCAAGAGATCGAGAATTTACAGCAGGACATGAAACAATTGAAAATCTCGAAAGCCAAATCCTCGGCTCCGAGAAAAACCGCAATAGCTAGTTCTCCCCCAACTCCCCAAGTTACCCAAGCGGCTACTGTTCCTGTGGGAAAAGAAACAATAGCCAATTATATCCGTTCCAAGTTTGGCAGTGAGTATGCCGTTCGTGTTGCCCAATGTGAAAGTGGATTAAATCAATACGCTACTGGTTCCGCAGGTGAACGAGGTATTTTCCAGATACATCCGGTTCATGCTTACAGCATGACCAAACATGGTTTCACTTGGGACTCTATGTACCAGTGGAAATCCAATATAGACTACGCTTATTTGCTCTATACCTGGCAGTCTTGGAGCCCCTGGACTTGCTCTAAATATGTATAACCTACGGATGTATATTCTCCGTCTCTTCATTCGCTGCTACGAGCTGTTGCATCGCTTGCTAGGTTAGGTATATTATTTAGGGTGTGGGGGCAAAAGAAGCGGAAAGAACAATTTCTAAGGTACCTGCTGACCTTGGCGATTATTTTCGGTCTGTTGGTATCGATACTTCTAATGTATTCATCGTGGATCGGGATGCAAGTAATCCTGATGTTCTTGTGAAAGAAATAAGGAGACTGCGCCGTGCCAAACAAGTATTACATTAGAGGGGCTAAAGCAGAGAGAGAAGCCAAAGAACTTTTAGAGGGAGAGGGTTTCGAGGTATTTAGGACAGCCGGTAGCCACGGTAGGGCTGATCTAATAGCCGTCAAACCACTCGGTTGTGGGGATTACCATTGGATAGCGAGACTTGTACAGGTAAAGACCTGTGAAGAAAAGGATTTAAAGAAATACAAACGGGAGTATATGGAAGGAATCGAACTTTGGATTAAGGTATTACGAAAAGGGTGGGAAATAATAACTTAATCGAGAGTTTGATCAGAAAGGAAGGAGACAGTGGTTGACGTTATACTCATCACTGAAAAAGGACTGTTGTTCTGCTTCCTTCCCCTCGCCAATATTGAAATTGCCGATAGGCAGGTCAGGCAGAAACCAGCCGGTAAAGTCCTTGTTTTTGAAGTCACGGTGGGGAATCGCCTTGTCGAGTGCAAAGACATACTATTAGCGTACGGAGGTGAGTGTCATTGACTCAAAAGAGTTCATTGAGAGACTTGCCCACGTGGCGGTACACTACCTTATCGTACTGGACGAACCTTTGGTGGGGGATTCTTTGGTACCAGTTTCTCTACTGTCTCGTTGTCTCTGGGACTGTTACACTGATCTACTCGACCAATTCCCAGAAACAAAAGGTGAGGCTGATTTTATCATCGAAACCGTTAGAGATTACAAACGAGGAGAGATTAGCTGCGAAAAAGCCTTCCAACGGATCGACGAAAGCGTAAAGTGGACATGTTCTTACTAGCGTTATCGAAAGGCTTGTAGTTGAAAGGAGGGGATGCTGATAGGACTTTCGTAGCCCTGTTCGGCGTGTGGAGGTTGAGAGGAGCTAGCGGCACCCCCCCTATCTTCTCTCACCTCCTCCACTCAACTATTACCAGGGCAGGTAGTTAGGCGTTCTTTGCGGGGCAACCTAACCTCCTGCCCCCTTTCTTTACTTGACTTTATGTTATATAATATAATTGCGTAGAAGTAGGAAAGGACATTTTTCAGGCCGTTTCGTTTTGGTTACCTACACCTTACGCAACGGAACGGCGCGGAAAGTGTCCTTTTTAATGCATTTTAATTTCAAAACAAACAATATAATAGTAGCGACAGGGGGTTTAAATCTAGTGGTGTCGCATCACAGATAAGCACTAGGGCCTCATCCGAAAAGGCACATGGATAAGGATGGGTACTAAAAAGAAGGGGTTACGTTTGGTGCTATGCGTCCTTTCTCCGGTATTAAAAACCGCTGATAGATAGCAAACTTAGATGAAGCCGAGATAAAACGGCAAAAAAATCATCGAAATTATTTAACTCTTTAACGGGGATACCTTTCCTCGTGGCTCTGGATAAAGTAATGGCTACTTGCTTAAACTTGACACAAATGTTAAGATACGATTGTGTTAACACCTTCGGATTTCGGAAAGTTGTGTGAATTTAGAGCAAGAGACCTACTGCAAGGTAGTGAGATTGTAGAGAAATATAATTCCCCCTACGATTTAATTTGGAAGAAAAAAAGAATCGAAGTTAAAGGTACTAGAAAAGGAACTATAGTTGGTTGGTTATTAGCTGGGGAAAATCGCTTTGATCTGTTATTAGTTTTTTGCGATGAAATAAAAAAGGCATATTTGATTCCATTTAAAGAACTTAAAAAGCGAAACTTTTGGTGTGGTAACTTAAATATTAAAGGCTATTCTAAATTTGAAATCGAGGCGACAAAAATATATGGCTAAAATTAAAAAGATTGATAGAAAAATGGCAAAATCAATTCTTGAATTAAAGGCAATTGGGGTTCCAATCGCAGAGATAGCAAGGAAGAAACGTATTTCTAGGCAGGCAATTTATGACTTTTTGGCCCATTCAGATAGGTACTTGACAAATGTGTAAAGGTATGCTATAATTAAAGTACAAAGGTTAGAGATCAAGGAGATTATCGCTTAGTGGCTGGGTAAGGTTTCTAAAAGCCTACGGTAAGTCCGAAACTAGCTGTTACGATAAGCCCAAAAGCCAAGCCTCTTACTAACCGCAAGGTATAGCAGGAAGACTGGCTGCCTAGGTTTATCAGACGCATAGCTCGCGAAGACTGCCCGCAAAGCCGAACCCTTCCTAGCGACTAGGTGATAATCCTAGAGAAAGGAGGACAGAATGCGAGAAGGATCAATGTTAGAAGGTTTGTTTCTAGACGTTGCGTCTCCGGCAGATAGGGAAAAAGTCAACAGACTCTACGAGAAACGCAACTATGGAGCGGCCGAGCAAATAGCGGTAAGAAGGATTAGAGACAGATGGGTAGAACTGTTTAATAGACAGTATATCTAAAACGGAGAAAGGAGAGAGAATCTTACACCTGCTCTCCTGTAGACTTAAAAATAAATAGCCGGTTTGAGACACCGGCAGGCAGTTTCCTCAATTTTGGACAGCGTTCGACTACAGGAGAGTAGATGTTAGGCTAGCTGCACCGGCTTCTGGTTAAGGGTAATACCAAGACTGGGAGCTGTTGCAGGGCCTTGAGACAGAGGCTCCCGAATCAGTAACCAATCTGATCGCCGGACACCGGAAACGGTTGACCATCTCGAGGTTCCTAGCTTTTATAATCAAAGGAAAGGAAGTGAAAAATGCAAAGTAAAATAGATAGATTTAGAAGCCTAGAAGAAGCGTTAGTTAGTGTTAGATCAAAGATAGATGAGTTGCCAGCCTACCACGGCAAGTATATTTCCTACACAGTACTACCGGAACAGAAAGCCTACAACGTATATGTAAATAGAAAGGCAGTAAATTATGAAGGCTGAAATGTTTATTAAATCTGGTACTGAAATGCCAGACGTGGAAACTACGGTAGATATAATTAATAATGAATGTGAAGCGAGATATTCAGACGACCCGGAGGATCTAACAGGAAGTTGGTGTGGGGGTCATATAACTTGGTCGGATAACGAGGGGCGCTGCAATAATTGTGAGGCTCTTTATTTGAAAGGATATGTATGAAAATTGATTTGTTAGAGATGGAGCTGAGAAATGCCAGAATTAAAACTCTTACAAGACCAGACAAGAACTCAATTAGGGATTACATTTCCCAGAGCAAAGCCCAGAAAAAATTGTACCCAGAGCTATTTCCAGCACCCGAAGATCAAATGGTCGAGAGTGATATTGAATATAGAAAGGCGGTATCAGAATGATCCAAGCAAAAGTTGAAGATTACATTGTCGATATTAAGGGTAAAAAATATATGATGGTTGCCGGTAGGCTAATCGAAGCCCACCGGGACGCTAAAGAGAGTTTGAGTATAAAGACAGAAATACATGAGATACAAGAAAACGCCGTGATATTTAAGGCAACTGTAGAAATAGACGGTAAGGAGTTTACCGGCCACGCGGTTAGTAACTTTAACGCCCAGGGGGTAGAGGGTGGTAGCCCGTTTGAGGTAGCCGAGACTAGCGCGGTCGGTAGAGCATTAGGCTTTGCCGGTTTTGGTTTGGTAGGGGGCATCGCAACCGCCGAGGAGGTTATGCACGCCCAAAATAGGGAAGGTGTAGTAACTGGTTTTCACGGCAGCAAAGACCCGAAATACCAAGAGGTATTTAAAAGAGTAGTACAGGCTACCAATTACAACGATATAAATGAGATTGTAGAGAGCGAGGACTTTAAGGGTCTTGAGGTAGAAGAAAAACGGGGAATATTAAAGAGGATACAGAGCTTTAAAACGGCATCAAATGGAAATAAAAAAGACACCGAGCCAAAGACTTAGAGGGGTAATATACCGACTTTGGGAAAAGCAAAGCACGAAAAAGGAATTTGAGGACTACTACAACGCCACGATCGAGAAGTTGATAGATTACTTTAAAAACAAATTAGACAAATTCTAGTAACTAGAAAAATGACAAACGACCTGCTAGTAACCGAGGCGCATAAAAACCACGAAATGATTGTTGAGATAGTAAACGAGGTGAACCAACGATGGGTATTCTTGGGCCAACTTCTATACGAGAACTGGAAGAGGGCTTACTGGCAGACATTGGGTTACGAAACCTTTAGAGAATACTTAGCCGGTTTCAGCTATAGCCAATCAGCTTTGTATAGATTTAGCGACCTATACGAGACTTACTGCGAGAAGCTAGGGTTTGCGCCGAAAGAGATTGCCGATGTTTCCTACGAAAAGCTGTTGTTAATAAAGCACAGCGTTTTAGATTCGGCACCGGAACAGCGCGGTGAGTGGTTGGAGAAAGCTAAACAGCTTAGTAAAAGCGATCTAGAACACGAAGTAGCCGAGACAAAAGCAAACGATGGCTTCGGGATATTCAAGGTAATGCCTAAAATATATAGACATAAAGAATGCGGTCTTTGGAAGATAGAGATTGATCCTATGGAAACTTGTATGTGCTATCTAAAAGAGGCTGGATTATGAAACCCAGAATTTATTATCGGGGGACTAGGCATTTTAAGAATTGGATCAAGCGATTTAAGAAACTAGAAAGGAAGAAATGACACAAAAACAAACCATTGTTGCCTTGCTAAATGAAAGAGGCCCGGAAGGAATAAAAAACTACGAGTTTCCGCAGCACTTTATTTTGAATTATAAGGCGAGATTAGATGAACTTAGGGAGGATGGTTACAATATTAAAACTATAAGGGTAAAGGATAATGTTTGGAAGTATGTTTTGGAAAATACCAGACCGGTGAAACAATCGTGGCAAGCAAAAAGGAAATTAGAACAGACAAAGGAGATGGAGGATAGGGGCCAAGGCAGACTAATATGACTTATATA
>Ga0209431_10000254_pt1 | contig 42480 bp, 36 predicted proteins | sample RifCSP13_3_FD_184021 | JGI IMG/M metagenome (GOLD analysis project Ga0209431, IMG submission 184021) | Soil microbial communities from Rifle, Colorado - Rifle CSP2_sed 13_3 (SPAdes) (version 2) | ecosystem: Environmental > Terrestrial > Deep subsurface > Rock core/Sediment | place: Rifle... | reverse complement strand
AAAGTGGAAGAACTGGGCCAGAAATATATGTCCGACAGAGGAGATATTTTTTATTTACTGCACCGTGAAAGACTCAGAAACGACCGGGAAAAAAAGTGGATGGGGTGGGAACGCAAACGGGGAAAACTGGAAGAACTCAATAAGATACTGCGTGGTTTTGAGACAAGTTTTACCAGAATCTGGGGCGAAACGGAAATATTCGATCAAATAAAATATGTACTGACGCTGGATGCGGACACTCAGCTGCCTATAAACACCGCCAGAAAGCTGGTAGGGGCAATAGCCCACCCTTTGAATAAACCGGTAATTGACCGGGGTTTGAAAAGAGTGGTGGAAGGCTACGGAATAATCCAACCCAGGGTAGACGTAAGCGCACCATCGGCAGCAAGATCTGTTTTTGCCAGGGTATTTACAGGAGATTCGGGACTGGATCCTTACTCCAGCGTAGTCTCCAATGTGTATCAGGATTTGTTTGGTACCGGGGTATATGTGGGAAAAGCTATTTATGATGTGGACGCAGCGCTTGAGGTAATCGGGGGAAGGTTTCCGGGTAATCTGGTTCTGAGCCATGACCTTTTGGAAGGCAGCTACTTAAGGACAGGGCTGGCTTCGGACATTGAGCTTCTGGAAGATACGCCGGCGGGATACGATTCTTTCAGCAGCAGATCCCATAGATGGACCAGGGGCGACTGGCAGATTTTCCAGTGGATTTTGTCCGGTGTCCCAACTAATGTCAACACTTTTGAAAAAAATCCCCTGGGGACATCGGACAGATGGAAAATATTTGACAACCTACGCAGAAGCGTAGTCCCTGCCGGAATTGCAGCTTTTGCCTTGTGGCATATGAGAACAGGAGATTTTTCTTTAAGAGCAGAAAACATTTTTTGGCTTTCGGCTTTATTTTACCCCCTGATACAGACATTCCTTTCCCAGGCAAAAAGCAAACCACAGTCGGAAACATGGGGCAGTTTTATGATTGCAGTCAAACAACAAACGGGTCAATTGCTCCTCAGAGGTCTGATCATTTTGTCGCTATTACCTTACGAAGCCTGGAGGAATACGGACGCAATTCTGCGCAGTGTATGCAGAAGATTATTTATGCTACCGGGACTTCTGGAATGGACAACACATGCAATGGCGGAATCCAGGAATACCGGCAAGCCTTCCGGATTTATTTCCAGGATGTGGCCGGCTGCTGCAGCCGGATTCTTTGGAATCTACTTCTTATGGCAAGGAAATGCTTATTTCCAGTTAGTGGGAATAATCCCTATGTTGTGGGTATTATCCCCATTAACTGCATATCAGATCAGCCGACCCAAGGAAAAGAAAAAAGAGATATTAACGAATACGGCAGAAGAGGAACTGAAAAAGACCGCCGCCAGAATCTGGAGGTTTTTTGACATACTGGCGAACGAAAAACATAATTACCTGCCGCCGGACAATCTGCAGGCAGAACCCGGACCGATAACAGCAGACAGGACCTCACCGACAAATATAGTATTTATGCTTATATCCGCAGTATGTGCATATGATCTGGGCTTTATTACCAGAGGGGAACTACTTAATAAAATCGAAAAAACTCTGCATACCCTGGGTAAATTGCAAAGACATAACGGACATTTCATGAACTGGTATAACATTTCAAATTTGCAGCCGCTGTCTCCCAGATATATTTCCACAGTAGACAGCGGAAACTTCGTAGCCGGAATGATCGCCGTTCGCAGAAGCTGTATGGATATTATGGATGCAGCAGAAAGGCCGGAAAAAAGAAAAGAGGCGGCGGCTATATTTTCCCAACTGGCTACCGAGAGCCTTGAGAATTCGCCTGATCCTCAAACGCAAAAAAAACGCCGCAAAGTGACTCCGGGCGACAGCAAAGCCTGGAAAAAGGTAATAGGGGAATTGACGGTATCCGGTTCTCCCGCTCCGGCCGAAACAGAGTACTGGATCGGAAAATTATCCGAAGCAGAGTACGAAATTCCTGCCAATTTTAATAATAGCGGGCTGGAAAAACGCCGCTGGCAAAGGCTTATCCATAAAATTTCCGCTTATATAAAAGAGACGGAGTTTTCTTTTCTTTACAACAAGGAAAGAAGAGTCTTTGCCATTGGATTTAACCTGGAATCCGGCAACCAGGACGACAGCTATTATGACCTTCTGGCTTCGGAAGCGAGGCTGGCCAGTTTTGTGGCTATAGCGCTCGGGCAGATTACTGACCAGCACTGGTTTTATCTGGGAAGGCCGCTGACCAGAGTAAAGGGCAAGACTGTACTTTTGTCCTGGGGAGGGTCTGTCTTTGAATATCTGATGCCGGGCTTGTTTTTGTCTGAATTTGAAAATACCATTCTGGACCAAACAAACGAAGGAATAATTGAGAGGCAGAAAGAGTATGCCAAGTCCAAGGGAATACCCTGGGGAATTTCCGAATCCGGTTATTTTGCGTACGATTTTCAATACAACTACCAGTACCGGTTGTTCGGGGTACCGGACCTGGGACTGAAGCTGGATCTATTGGAGAATCTGGTAATAACGCCGTACGCTACTTTTCTGACTCTTCCCTACTCACCCTTTGACAGTTGGAGAAACCTGCAGGAACTGGAAGCCGTGGGTGCAAAAGGCGAATTCGGATATTATGAGGCCGTCGATTTTACTGTAAACCGGCTGCCTAAGGATCAGAAAGCGGCGGTCGTAAAGTCTTTTATGGCTCACCATCAGGGCATGAGCATGGCGGGTATACATGCCTACCTGACAGATAAACTGCTGCAAAAAAGATTTCACAGCGATGAGGCAGTGTCTGCTGCGGAACTGCTGCTGCAGGAAAGAATACCCAAGCATGCACCGGCTGTAGAGACACGTGAAGAAAAAGCTCTGCTGCCGAGAATCCCCCTTTTGAACCTGGCAGAAAAAGAACCAGCAGCGCAGAAGTTTACCTGGAAGGCCCAAGTCCTGTCCAATGGTGAGTATCTGACTGTCCTAACAAATAACGGCACCGGCTTCTCCCGGATAAACAGCAAAGATATTACGCGGTGGAGGCAGGAAATGACTACTGACGTTTGGGGGCTGTTTATGATCATCCGTGACCTCCCCGGGGGACTTGTATGGTCAGCCACATACCTGCCGTTTTGGAGGAGACCGGAGCAATATGAGGTCCGGCATTTTATGCACCGGGTGGAATACCTGAGAAAAGACCGGGGTATCGAAACCAGACTGGAGGTCTGCGTCAATCCGGAAAAGCCGGTGGAAATCAGGATACTGCACTTGACCAACCACAGCCGTTTTATCAGAGATCTGGATGTAACTACTTACGGAGAAATTTCCCTGGCAGAACACAGGAACGATGTCATTCATCAGGCTTTTGAAAAATTATTTGTAGAGACCGACTACGATAAGGATAAGAATTGTCTGCTGTTTAAAAGAAGACGAAAAGGAGACGAAGAAAAAGAACTATGGGCATTTCTGGCCGTCGGAACGGAAAAAATGCGCGGCGCTATGGAATTTGAGACAGACAGAATGGCATTTTTGGGACGGGGCAGGAGAATTGAACAAGCTGCCGGCCTGGCAGAGGGCAGCCTGTCCGGTACTACGGGTGCAGTATTGGACCCGGCCGCAGCCGCCCGGATAAAAATCCGTCTCAAACCCGGGGAAACCCAGAGAATTGCCGTAGTATGCGGGTCTGCCGACTCCAGAGCAGAAGCGGTAGAATTGGCATCCAGATACAGGGAGATCGGTGAGGCGGAAAAGGTGTTTGATCTGTCCCAGGTTCATAGCCAGATCGAAATGAGGCACCTGGGGGTGAGCGAGGAAGAGGTGCAAACCTACCATAAACTGGCGGCAAGAATAATTTTTCCCGATCCGGCTCTGAGGCCGGACGCAGAAAGCCTGGAAAAAAGCTCCAAAGGACAAAGCGGCCTTTTTCCGTACGGAATTTCCGGAGACAACCCGGTGGTACTGGCGACTATCCATAAAAAAGAGGGACTGACACTTTTGAGGCAGCTGCTGCTGGCGCACGAATTTTTGAGAATGAAAAATGTGGTGTTTGATATGGTAGTGATCAATCAGGAGCAGACCGGATACAACAATCTGCTTAAAGATGCGATACAGGCAATGGTGGATACATCTCTTTCCCGACCGCGGTTGGGAAAAAGCGGCGGGATATATCTATTGACTGCAGACCAGATGCCCCGTGAAGATACGGGTCTGCTGAAAGCTGTTGCCCGGCTGGTCCTGGATGCCCAGACAGGCAGCCTGGCAGATGCCCTGGAAGTGGTGGGAAGGATCGAGACCAAATGGTATCCGGATCCACGTGCGGCCGAGTACCGCAGGATTAGAAAAGCAGGTACACCAAACCTCAGGGAATCAACCAAAAGCGGCCTGGTGCTGTATAACGGCACGGGTGGGTTTTCCAGGGAGGATTCTAACGAATACGTAATTGAAACCGATGCCGAAGAAAGCAGGATTACTCCCCTGCCATGGACAAACGTACTGGCAAACCCATTTTTCGGTTGTCTTTTGACAACTGGAGGGCTGGGGATGACCTGGTCCGGGAATAGTCAAAGCCAACGGCTGACTTCATGGAGCAATGACGCGGTTACTGAAGATCCAAGTGAGATTGTATATATCAAAGACACGGCGAACTCCGATTGGTGGACAGCTACTCCGCTGCCTGCCGGGCGGGGTAAATATAAAATCAGATACGGCCACGGATGGGGAGAGTATGAAAGCAAGTGGTCGGGTATTACCTCTATACAGCGGGTATTTATCGACCCTGTGGGAAACACAAAGTTTGTTAAACTGGAAATCAAAAACGAAAACGACCGGGAAAAGGTACTTTCGATCTATTATTACGCGGAATGGGTACTCGGAAACAACCGCGAGCAAACCCAACACTTTATCAGATGCGGTTTTGACCGGCAATCCCAGATACTTTGGGCAAAAAACGACTATCTGCCGGAAATGAGGGACAAAACCGCTTATATCTGGAGCGACTATCCGGTGGAAGCATTTACATGCGACAGGATGGAAATTTTGGGTAAGAGCGGTTCCAAATCGGCACCGAGATTTTTGTATACGGAGGGAAAGCTGGGCGGCAAGACGGGCAGCGGAGTGGACCCGGCAGGCATATTGGGTGTAAAGGTCAGGATAGCTCCGGGGGAAACGCAGGAGGTAGTATTTGGCCTGGGAACGGAACGCAGTTTGACAGACAGCATAAAGACAGCCGGGAAGTGGCGGGAAAAAGAAGCCGCAGGGAAAGCGCTTGCGGAATCCAAGCAGGAATGGAAGAATCTGAACAGTACTTTGCAGGTACAGACGCCTGACCGGGCTTTTGACATTATGTTTAACGGGTGGCTGGTTTACCAAACTACCGCAGGCAGAATGTGGGGTAGAAGCGGCTTTTCCCAATCCAGCGGGGCTTTCGGATTCCGGGATCAACTGCAGGACGCATTGGCGTTTGTTTACAGCCGGCCGGATTGGACAAGGGCGCAGATACTCTATGCGGCGCAGCACCAATTTGTGCAGGGGGATGCTATGCACTGGTGGCTGCCGGAAAGCAACACCGGGGTACGGACCAGGATTTCGGATGACTTCCTGTGGCTGGTATATGTGACTTGTGAATATATCAGGGTAACCGGCGACAGAAGTATTTTGAGGGAGAAGACAGGATATGCGGTAATGCCTGAACTGGACAAGGGGCAAAAGGAATTGTTTGGTCAGGCTGATATATCCCAGGAAAAAGAGAGTCTTTATGAACACTGCCTGAAAGCGATGGACAGGGCGACGGCTCTGGGCCGGCACGGTCTGCCGCTGATCGGGACAGGAGACTGGAATGACGGGCTAAACAGCGTGGGTGATGAAGGCCGGGGAGAAAGCGTCTGGCTGGCACAGTTTTTGTACCTGAACGCGGTGGATTTTTCGGAAATCGCAAAAACGGAAGGTGATGAGAAAAACATGAGTAAATACCTGCAGCTATCGGAAAAACTGAAACAGGCGGTGGATACGGCCGGGTGGGACGGAGACTGGTACCGGAGGGCGTATTTTGACGACGGGACGCCTTTGGGGTCCAGATTGAATCAGGAAGGATTTATTGATTCAATCAGCCAGTCGTGGGCGGTGATTTCGGGTATCAGCAAGGAAGAAAAGTCGAGGATGGCTCTTTTGTCCCTGGAGAGATTTCTGATCCGGGAAAATGAAAGGCTGATACTACTGTTAACATCGCCATTTGACAAACAGAAACCCTTCCCGGGTTATATCCAGGGTTATATACCCGGGATCCGGGAAAACGGAGGGCAATACACCCACGCGGCAGCCTGGGTGATCATGGCCAACGCAATGTTGGGACACGGAGACAGGGCAATGGAACTATTCAGGCTGATCAACCCGGCGGACATAACCAGCACTCCCTTCGGAGCACAGAAATACAAGGCAGAACCGTATGTGATGGCGGGTGATGTTTATTCCAATCCCCTGCATGCGGGAAGAGCCGGCTGGACGTGGTACACGGGGTCCAGCGCCTGGATGTACAGGATCGCGGTGCAGTATTTGTTGGGATTGAAAATCAACGGAAACACGTTGACTTTGGATCCCTGCATCCCCAAAGACTGGACGAAATATAAACTGGAATACATATTTAAAAATACCAACTACTCAATTTCGGTACAAAATCCCGATAGGGTGAATAAAGGTATAAAACGCCTGGTATTTGACGGGCAGGAAAAACACGACCACAGTGTTCCCCTGGTAAACGACGGGAGCCGGCATAAGATAGAAGCGGTGATGGGGTAATATAAGAATATTTACCAAGAATTGAATACGAGCGCGAAACTCGAGATTACTTGCCAGGAGGAGCTACACGACGCATATTATTTAGGTGAATTGTAGCCACTCCTTTATCATCACCATCAATGGCAAAAGCCATACTATCACCGGAACGATTATGTCGCATAGTTTGGGATAAAGTACCCAATCCAGGATATTCATTATGGCGATGAACTTCAAAACCTAAAGAAGGACCAATTTTTTGGAAAATTTCAGCTGAAGCTTCGGCATGAGGGCAGTTAGTGCAACCGGGCAATTCTGAAGTTTGATCAGGACAATTATCGGCAGCTCTGACCTGACAAGGTACATAAAGGAATGGCTTTTTACTTAAAAGTTCAGAAGTTTGCTCCCAGTTATTATTTACAGTTATTGGATTTTCTCTTATATATACAACTACCTGTTGAAGAAAATTACGAAGTGTAGCTTCATCTACTGCCGGTGTGGCGTTTGTTGTTTCCCTTAAAAACATATGTTACGTGCATTATAGGCCCGTCTACCTAGCGATGCAAGTTTGTTTATCCACAACACTTCGGGTGCGCCCAGAAGGATTCGAACCTTCGACCGTTCGCTTAAGAGGCGACTGCTCTACCACTGAGCTATGAGCGCAATCAGGCGCCCCCGGCAGGAATCGAACCTGCAACCTCTTCCTTAGAAGGGAATTGCTCTATCCGTTGAGCTACGAGGGCGAATGTCAATGAGCCGAGTAGACTCAACGGATCAGCGTAAGCGTTTCGTTGAGCTATGGGAGCTCCCGTGACCTAATTTTACCCCATTCGGGTTTAATTCCGAAGCGGGGCAGGTTAAAATAGAACAATATTGCGGAGTCGTCTTAGCCCTGAGCGAAAGCGATGGGCGGTTAAACGAAGCGTCACGCGGAGTGTCATGGTAGGACCGCGAAGCGTAGAGTATTAGCCAACGGCAGCCGGATAAAAAATCATTGCGGGGTCGTCTAATGGTAGGACTGCGGACTTTGGATCCGCCTATCTTGGTCCGAATCCAAGCCCCGCAGCAAGAACAGCTGTCCTCAATAAATAGTATAAAAACTGTATGTATAACCTTCTAGTATCAGCTGATAAAAATGCTTGGGGAGGAAATAACTTCAACATAGAGATATCACGTTGCATAAATAAAAATGAGTACACCGATGAGGATCTTGTAGAACAGTATGGAAAACTAAACAGCTCAGATATAAAAGAGCTTAAAAAATTTCCGTGCATTTTTGCTTATGAGGAAAGTTGCCAAATGAATCCTAAATTTGGATACATAAAGCAGATTGTAAAGGGGAAAGTATCATTGGAGATTAGTTATGAAATAATTGAATTGGAAAAATTTCTGACTCATTCTGACATCCTAAAATTAAAGTTTGAACTAGGTATACCAAACTGGGAAATGAGTAGAACACATTGGGCGCTGAAGGAAATTGAGCTTACGAGTGTTCTACAAGCAAAAGAGATAAAATTACCGGCCCAGAATGTTAATTTCGAATCAACGAAAGAAGCAGTTAAGCGTATTGACAAGAATAAAAAGAAACGAGAAAGCAAAAGACGGCATACCCTTCAGGTATCAGGTAATGAAAATGTTTTTTTTAACAGCCGTGTTGACGGATCCACTATAGTCGGCGGCAAAAGAAACAAGTTCTTGAAAATAAAAATAGGCAATTCCAATAAAAAGGAAAAGTCAAAAAATCCATGGTATAAAAATCCTTCCGTAATGCTCCCTTTAGTTGTGGCGATAATTTCAATACCTTGGTGGCCAAGCGTTTTACAAATGAGTAAACTAAGCTATAGAGGTGACACACAACAGAGTAGCTCCGTAAATAATTCTGAACTAACGCCGACTGAAGCACTCCCCTCTCGTAACACCAGCTCTCTTCGCGAGCTTGAAACACTTGAGACAAACAAAGACATCTCGCTACTACCTACTGGAATTTATGGATTTGCGTATGCGTTTAATATTGTAAGATTTAGCAAAACAACTTCAGATGGTTTAAAAGTATCTAAAATAGCAGATCGATATAAGTTTGAAATTCATAAGCGAGAAACAGGGATTTATGTAGTGGGTTATATTGATGAAACAACTTTTTCAAAGTTAGGGGAAACAAACGCAGACAATCCACTAAAAGTGACAATGTATCCGACAAATTTTAGGGGGGGAAAATATTTAATATCAGTCCCAGTCAATTCATTGAAAAATGTCAAAGACAGAGATATTGAGGTCGCAAGTAACTCGTTAGAAACAATTAGCATTCTGGAAGCCGAGATTATATCCATTGGAACAAATGAAGAACCTGAAATTTACAGAGTAGATGTAAACTCATTACAAGGATAAGAAGGTCCTAGACCGACATGCTCAGCCAAACAGGGCACCCATGTGACCGAGATGCCTCGAAAAGTCCATAAATACAGGCAAATCTGCTATATTTCCTCTTCAACATTCGTACGATACGCTCGTTGTCCGGCAAAAGACCGCAGGAGAAAACATTCAATAAAAGAACTATAATATACTAAAATTGGGTTAACGCAAATTGAAAAAACCTACTATAATTTTCGAATAAATCTCGAATTAGAAACTCAAAATATAAGCATATGCAAGAGGGACAAGATAATCAAACAAATCTACCTGGGAAAAATGAAAATGGCAATAATCACAATACCGTTTCTTATGCTGGTATAAATGTAAAACAAACTTCAGACATTACTGTTTTATTTTGGCTTATTATATTTACCCCGATAGGACTTTACCTTCTATGGAAAGAAAAAAGATTACATAGATGGTTTCCAAATTTATTAATAATATTTGGGTTCATAAATTTATTACCTTTAGTTGCAATGATAATTTTTGTTATTCCAAAATTGTTTAAACTTTATGAGGAATTCAATGCAAACTTCAACAAAAATGGTATTTATATCTTTGCACTTGTTATTGTGCTGATTTCCTTCATCGAAATCATTGTCGGTTTTATTTTTAAAAGAGAAATAAAAAAAGCAGGATTTTTAAAAAATATTTATATTCTAGTCTGCCTTTGTTTTTATATATTTCAATATCTTCCTTTTGGCTTGTTAATGCGGTCTCTTGTAATCGGAACCGTAACCCCGCTTTACAACTTGACATCTTCTATCCAAAACAACCCAACCCCTTACAGCTGGAGTACATATGAAAACGAAGACTTAACTTTTAAATTTCCTTCACAATGGACCGATAAGCCGATTCTTATTCGTGGCGGTGGATATACACAAGAATTTGATGATCCACAAAAAAAATATATTTTGACCTTTTTATCATCAGGAAACTACAACCAGATAACTGGTAAACCCTATACAAATATTGATGAATACGTGAGAATGCCCTACAAAACAAAAATAGTAACGGTAGATGGACAAGAAGGCAGACAACCACTTCCACGAGCTGGGAGTGAAAATGCTAACTCTGTTGTTTTTTTCTCAATAGACTCAACGGTTATTTTTACGCTTGAATTACAGACGGGCGGTTCACCGCTCGATGTTTCCGAATCTGATGTCAAAGAAGGCCAAGAATTATTCGATCAAATTCTATCTAGTTTCAGATTTAAAAATGAATATTCCAACCTTGGTGAATTACTAACAGCCAATGTTCTTGTTCAGGATGCTTCTTATTACGGACCGCCATATGATCCTAACCTATATCAACTTGAGATAACAAAATCTAATCATTTATTTGCTAAAAGCAATAAGGTTGATCTTAAACAATATCTAGGCAAAAGTATTAATGTAAGTTACAGGGAAGTTATGGGGGTAATTATGGGTGAACAGCAACTGGTTATTATTGATTCTGTTAAATGACATCCTCAAACTTATTCGGGATAAAATACCCGAAAAAATTAAAGAAGCCGGGGGTGATTATAAAGTTTGAGTTTTGAGTAAGGCAGAGTTTGAAAAAGAGTTAAAGGAGAAGCTAGTTGAAGAATCCAAGGAACTTGCAGAATCTCCAAAGGAAGAACTTCTTAATGAACTTGCCGATGTAATAGAAAGTTCTAGATCGACCTGCTCAGCACTTCGGCAAGCTCAGTGCTTTAGCACTAGGTTTGTTGAAGTATTGACAGGGATGAGATGTTTACACTGAGCGAACGTAGTGAGTTGAATGTGAATCCCTGACCCGCAGCCAGTACGGGTACCCCTAGTGACCCGGGTGTCTAGAATATCCTTAAGACCCGTTTTGATCCTGGTTCTGTGAGCTGAAAATCATTAGAGCTCAGAAAAAGAACCGATTCAACTAATGGAAACAGGATTCGGACCGATAGCAGCTTTTCCTGGGCAGTCTGGGATTATAATCAAATAATGAAAAGCCTCGTGTTTGTGACAGGAAATTCATAAAAATTTGAAACGGCTAAAAAAATTATATGAAGAACCTGCATCAGAAGTCTGACCTCATTAGTCCAGAGATGATTTCTAATATTGAAAAGACGCTAGTGATTGCCTGGTCGAAGGAAACAGCGGATCCCGACAGTCAAGATAAATGGACAGATAGAAACAGAGCCTTGGGACAGTGTGCAATTACTTCTATTTTAATATATGACCTATTTGGAGGTAGGATGATTTACGACAAAGCCAACTTTCATATTTGGAATGAGTTACCAGACGGGTCACAGCACGATTTTACACGATCGCAGTTCATCGATGAGAGGGTATTCTCGATTTATAAATACAAAACTAAAGACGATATTTTATATGACGATAGAGGAAAGAAAACCAATATTGAATTGAGATATAAACTTTTAAAAAATAATTTCCTAACTTAATAATGAGAGATTGGAGAGATACTCAAATCCCGGCAATTAACTCATCAATCACCTTTTGAATCACATCCATTTGACCGGGGAAAGTAAGGTGGGCGGGAAGCTGGCCAAGAGGAATCCATTTAAAAGACTTTAATTCATCGGGATCAATAATTATGTCGGAATATTCACCCCCGAAACTTACCAAAAAAATGTGTTGCTCCTGGCCGCGATACAGTCTGCCATGTTTTCCGTAGCTCCACCTAATAGTGCCTTCATCCCATTCGTATAAATTTCTATATTTACTCTGGGCGACAATTGAGAAATTTTCCGAACCAAGCTCTTCCTTTAACTCCCGTAAAAGAGCCTGATCGGGGGTTTCTTTATCGTCAATACCACCTCCGGGAAAACGCCAGTCATTTTTGCCATAGCTGACCATCTGTACGACCAGGACTTCTTTGTGTTTATTAAGAACTATGCCCAATACTCCCTGGCGGTAAGGCAGAGTATCCCGATTTATGAACTTGTCTTCAATTAGCATAACCTTAATTATATCCTTTGGTTACAGGATGCATCCCTTAAGTTATTCCGGAAAAATGCGGTTTTGATAAATAAAATCAGCAATGGTTTTACTAATAAGTCTTATCCCTTCCTTTGAGGGATGTATGAAATCACGGGGATTGATATATTTTAAGTCCGCCTTGCCGTCCGCGGTCAGTGATTTTTGATAGACATTAATTAAAGGGATATTGTTTTTTTGAGCAAAATCAACGGCGTTATTTATATAGGCGACTCTTTCCATAACCCATTGTTTTCTATCTTCAGGCGTAAGATCGTAAACTCCTTTGGCAAAAGATTCTTCACTGGGTGCTATAGGCACCATTATAGCTACAACCGAGCCGGGGTGTTTATCGATAACTGATTTGACACTAACTTCTAAAGTCCGGGCTTGAATCATTAAACCTTCTGATAAAGGATATTGAGAAAGCGGATTGTAAGCAAAAGATTCAAAAATAATCAGATCGAATGTTTGATCATTAATAGGGGGAAAGGTTTCACCCAAATATGTGGTTTGTTTTTCCAAACGGTCAGGCACCGTTAATATATTCGTCGAGCCGAAACCGTAATTGTAGTTTACAAATTCATGCGCCGGGTATATAGCGATCAGGTCCAATCTTAACTGGTTGGCATTTTTTCCCAGGGCGGCGATCATAGAATCGCCAACCAAAAATGTCAGGTAAGACCGTTTGACGGGTATTGAAGGCTGTTGATAGGGAAAATAAGTTTTTGGTGCTTCAACCCGGATCTGTAATTGTGCAGGATAATTTACTGAGTTTGTTTGTGTCAGATAATTGACTCCTATTTCCTTTCCAAATATAGCCAGAGCTCCGATTGACATAATCAGGACGTATTTCCAAGGCATTCTTAACTATAACAAGTTTCAGGGGGTTTGAGGCCTATTTGACTTATTATATAACCTATAGTATACTACTAAAATGAAGATTTTGATTAGTGTTTTAGCGCTCGGTTTTCTGGTGGGTCAACTGGGCAATTCCAACAATGGATTCAGAGGTTGGGTAGGAGCTAAAAAGGCTGGTAATTCGGACCCTATACCAGTTGTAGCCCAGACCGGACCCGATGACGGAGACAATGCTCACCCATCCGGAAAAGACCGGAGCAAAGAGAACGGTAAATCCGGTAATCAGGGTAAGTCCCAATCTGATCCAGATGGCCTGGAGAATGCCAATGGAGGCGACAGCCAAGATAAAATCGGCAATACCGGCGGTTGGGATAAAGGCGACCAGGACGGCAATAACGGCTGCGGCAACGACGACGATTTTGAAGACGACAACAACGGCAACTGCCGCAAAGCCAAATCAGAATCCAATCCTACACCTACCCCCACAAAAACGGTAACCCTTACCCCATCGGCCACACAGACACCAACTGCCGGTCCCACAGCTACTCCCACTCCCACCCCGATTACCACACCGGGACCTACTAGTACGCCAACACCTACGCCTACACCTGCAGGTACAAACCCGTCGCCTACCCCCACTCCGACCCCCATTTCTGTCGGCCAGGTATTGGGACAGACCGCGCCTCCGACCGGAACCGCGCTGAAGACATACGGTATTGTGCTGCAGTTTTTGGCAGCCGGACTTTTGAACATTATCCTGCTTTATCCACCGAAAAAATACTACCGGTATGCGTAAAGTATTGTTTGCGGCGGCCATCATATTGTGGATTTCCGGATCGGCCCTGATTTCGAAAGCAGAGTCAGGGGTGATCCAGGCGGAAAATACAACAATTACTACCCGGGTAGAGACGGGACAATTGACGGGTATCAGAATTCCCGCGGTGCAAATCTCTCTGGCCCTGAAAGAGGGGGGAAGACTTGACGAAAAATGGCTGGTTTCGGATATAAAAGGATTATATTACCGGGAAAACGATGTTTTGATTATTTATGGACATAATACAAGAGCAGTACTCGGTAATCTTGATAAGTTAAACACTTCAGATGCAATATACCTGGCGGATGAAAACGGCAGGGAAACATTGTACACCGCCACAGAAATAAAAACTGTAACCAGAATTGAGTACACAAAGATGGATTTGAGCGGCAAAGACGGCGTAATTGTCACCTGTGACGGCTGGAGGGACGAAAACAGACTAGTGGTAGTGCTGAAAAAAAATATATAATTGATTAGTGCCTAAGCAAAAAGAATTTTCCGGTATTAATCCGACACAGATGGGAGCAATTATTTTTGGTTTTATTGCTGTCGGGATAGCAGGATATTACACCGGGTTGGCTAAAAATATCAGGCAAAGATCTTTTACGGTTCAGGACTATACACCGCAAAATAATAATTATCCTACCGGAGAAACACTGCCTACACAGGCACCCCGGACAGGATTTAAAACCTATATCAGAAACAGAGACGGGAACAGAATCCGGTATAAAATTCTGGCCGGCCATCCCAACATCGCCAGTATTGAATTTTCATTTGATCCGTCCGATACCGGAGGCTTGACAGCACAGACCAGCTATCTTTTGATCCAGACCAAACAGACCGGGTGTGTAATAGATACCAGGGGAAGAGAAACGTCCGACAGGGCCGGGTGGATAAAAGAGTTTGAGGAAAAACTGGGGGTGTACGAATTTTTGATGGAGTCTCTGGACAACGAAGGATATATTACCGGGGAGTTTGAGATGAGCAACGGCCGGGAGGCCGGACTTGCGCTGAATGTAAGCTGGCAGGACGAAAAAGACAAAGAGAACTGCATTACAGACCTGAAAGAAATTCTTAAGGAAATGAAATATGAAGTAATCAAGCAAGCTGAGTAAATTATTAATTTTTTTTAGTAAAATCAAGTATCCAGCCGGAACAGCAGGGAAATTACATGATCAAAATTATTTACCGCAGCGTGCGGAACGAGCAGCCAAAACTCCTGACGGAATACAAAATCGGTTCCTGGGTGCATATTGAGGACGCACAAGGCGCCGATATAGAAAAAGTAGCTCACGACCTGAACCTGGATCTGAACAATATGAAGGATGCCATGGATCCTTTTGAAGTTTCGCGCATCGAACAGGATAACGGCGTACAGTATATTTTTACCCGGTTTGCCTACCACCAGGAAGGTCACATTTTTACCACTCCCCTGCTGGTAATTATCGCCCCGGATTATTTTGTAACAGTTGCCCGGGAAAAACTCCCGCTGATGGAACGATTTGACACCGGACAGACAGAGTTTTTTACCACCCAAAAAACAAAACTGTTTATACAGCTTTTTTTGCTGATCAATAACGAATACCAGAAGCTGATTAATGAAATGAGGAAAAACGTCCGGCATACGACCGTTAATGTGGAAAAGATACAAAACAAGGATATCCTGAAGCTGGTAAACATCGAGACAATCTTTAATGACTTTCTTTCTTCTCTGCAGCCGGCCGGAATTACACTGGAAAAACTGATGTCAGGAAAATACCTGAAGCTTTATGAAGCAGATACTGAGCTGGTAGAAGACCTATTGGTAGGGACGCGGCAGCTGGTGGAAATGAGCGTAACCAACCTGAAGGCCATTGCCAATTTCCGCGAAGCCTACTCTACCATAGTCTCCAACAATCTGAACAAAACCATGAAGCTGTTGACCGCCGTAACTCTGATCCTGACCATTCCCACTATGATCGCCAGCTTTTTCGGCATGAACGTGGGAGTGCCTTTTTCCAGCCATCCCTTAGCCTTTACCTGGATAGTGGTGGCCACTATCGGTTTGTCATTGGGGCTGATAATAGTGTTTTGGAAGAAAGATTACCTTTAGGGAAGAGAGCAACCGGTGGCCTGGGAGAGTTTTTGAGGACCCTGTTCACCTTCCAGTTTTGTCCCGTCCCCCAAAATCCAGGTGGGATAACCGGATATCCCGGCATCCAGACAGCGCTGAGGCTGATTGGGACATTCGACATAAGTGGCGTACTTAAATGAGGATCCAAATTTTTTCTTCTCGTTCTGGCAGTGAGGACACCAGACAGCCCCATACATAACAGCACCTTTTTCCGTCAGGCATTTGGCGAAATCATCCAAGCCGGTTTCGACAACGGCCGGAGGCCGGGAAGCCAGAAATATGCCGCCGCCGAGAAGAACAACAATAGCCAGGATAGTAATGATAAATACTGATTTATTCATAACTCACTCTTTGCAGCAGTCCACCAACTTTGTGACAAGGTCCTCGTACGACCATTGTTTCGGGTCGGGGGTTTTTTTGACGTTTTTAGTATTAATAAGCTTGAGACGCAAAGCCCAGAAGAGGGAATAAACCTTGTAAGCCTGCGAAAACATACTTTCCGACTCCTGCGTTTTTCCGTCTGTCTGAAGTTTGGTAGCGACTTCCATTATACGCATGGTAGCGGCCAGAAGGTGCTTACTAATGCACCAGGTTTCGCCTTCGTGTGAGTCTATCATCCGGCCAAGAAGTTTTTTCCTGATTTCCCGAGTCTGAGCTAACAAATCCAGATACGAATTTTTGCCGGTCTTCTGGGAAGTGAAAAAGAAGTGCTCTTCCAGACTGATGAGATTCATGACGGCAATGCTTAAGTCCTCCTCCAGCGAAAGATCGAAACTTTTACCTTTTTTCAGTTCCTCAACTTTAGCCAGAAGTTTTCGGAAATCCGAGTCGTCCATACAGGCATTATATATTAAGTTATTTTCAATTGTTAAGAGCAGCAGCCAATACCTGATCGTATATTTCCTGATAACGGACAGATATAGGTGTTACCCCAATAAAATCGAGCCCGCCGATGTTACATAAGCCAACCGCTTCGATTTCTTTGTTTATTGCCGGAGAGCCGCTATCGCCGGGACCGATCTTATCCAAAGGGGTCTTTCCAATACCCGGATAAAATAAATTGTACCCCAAAACCTGAACCGCCTGACCCTCTTCTTCCGGCAGGGTCAGGATGGAAGTGTGATCGCTCAACCCCCGTCTCATTACTTCACCGGCAAAACCCCGGCAAAGAAATTCTTCATCATCTCTGGCAGCCCTGTCAAAATCATACCCAGGGCTGACTTTCAGGGGAATAAGGGAAAAGTTTTCCAACAGAAAAGGGTCGGAATACTTGACGGCAATAATGACGTAATCCGCGGCAGGATCGCCGGCAAAAAAGAAGGAGTCTGTATCGGAATCGAATACGGCTAATGAATCGTGCCTATGAGGCTGAGTAAGATTGACAGTTTCTATTTCTGAAGCCGGATTAAAATCCAGCAGATGGTATGCCGTAAGCAGCATGAGCAGTCTTGCATCGGGGTAATGGCCGATAACAGATGACGTTGCCCCGGCAAGATACCTGTCACCCTCCGTATTTATTTTGGCTGTAAAATTAATCAGGCTGAATTGTGAGACTTCGGAGGCATTATACCAGGTGTCGGATTCCGGAAAAGGGGTGGGTGTGACGGAAGCCAAACTATCTGCAAATTCCACGAAATCAGTGGACAATGCGTCTTCCAAAGGCAAAATTTTTATAATCTGGATGGTAGGTTTGGGAGTAACTGTCGGAGTAGAGGTAGGCGATGGTTCCGGAGTAGCTGACGGAGTAGATGAGGGTGGGGCTTCTGATGCAGTGACCGTCGGAGTTTCAACCGGCCCCATGCAGGCGGCCAACATCAGGGCAACCGGCAACAGTAACATATATTCCTGATACCTACGGAATTTTTCGAGCATACGGAGAGCAGGCAGAGATCAGAGCAGGAAGATGATTATACCAAGAACAATCATTCCGATGGCCGTCCAGAGATTAAGGGAGGCGGAGTTGGTTTTGCGCCAAGCTTCAAAACGAGTCAAAACCGCCGGCGTGCTGGCTAAGGCGAGGATTACCACCAAGGGAGAAACAAAAATCAGGTTGTAGTAAATAAGGTAAAAAGCGCCTTTGGCAAAAGTACCCTGGTCATGGAGCAAGGTTAGGATCAGAAGATACGGACCGCCAGTACAGGGAAATTCAAACAGGCCTACAAGAACACCCATAAAAAATACAGCCGGCAGAGTAGCCTGCTGCATCAGGTGGGCGATAGACGGCTTGGAGAAAGCAGGTATCCCAAGCTTGACGGGGAAATCCGGAATATAATGATCTAAAAGATTTATAAACCCGGTGACAAGCAATATGCCGGCTCCGAATTTGGAAATAGCCCGGGGAATTCCGAATAATGTTAAAGCCTGCAGAACACCCAGGCCGATAAGCACGTAAGTAATAAATATGCCAAGAATATACGCCCCGGCAATAACCACGATCTGACGGCGGGATTTATTGAGACTAAGCAAAAATCCGATAGTCAGGAAGAGAACTGATATGGCACAAGGGTTAATACTGTCCAGAATTGCGGCAGATGTCACCAAAGGCAAGGTCAGCTGCATAGTAAGTTATTATATATGAAAACCCCTTCGCTGCATTGACGCTGATTTTATTTTCGGGAAATCAAATATGACTGGGGATAATACAGGAAAATCGCGGGGGCCTCGTCCAGTAGAAATTTTTGAAAGTCCTGATAAATAGCGAGACGCTCTCTGAGATCTATAATCTTGCGCCCGTCCTCAAGCAGTTTGTCTATGCGGGGATTTTTGAGATTTGTAAGATTGGTGTCGTCTTTTGTAGAATGCCAGAGGTTATATTGATCCGGATCCGATGGGACAGCCTGGGCTACCAGCAATGCCTGAAATTCATCGGGTATATCGGGAGTGACCTGAATGCTGACCTTTATACCCAATTGCTCCCAGTCTTTTTTCAGTTGTTCGGCTTCCGGCAAATAGGTGGGAACGGTGGAAAGGACAAGATTATCCGGCAGTTTTTCTACTTTGGATAACAGTTCCTGTGCCCGGGGAAGATCGTAGGTATATTTTTTCAAATCTGGATAATATGCCCAGGAAACGGGGGGAAGCGGTCCGTAAGCCCTGTTTTCCCAGCGGTCCTTGTCTGCAGCGTAAGCCAGGGACAAACGTAAATTTCTGCCGGAGGGACCGGAAAAAAAAGGATCCTGGGTATTGAAAAAAACGCCGACGTAACGATCCCAGGATATGTGCGGCAGAACTTCCAGGTCCGGCCAGCTGGATAAATCACCGGGTTCGATTAGATCCTCCAATTCGTCCACCAACCCCAGCTTGAGCGCTGTACGGGCCTGCTGATGGGATGAAAAAATGTTGTATGTCAGAGGCGGAAGAGGTGAATTCACAGACGCGGGAACCAGAGTAACAGAAGTAAGATAAGGCCCGTTTTTTTTGAAACCGTGTATTTTATATGAACCCAGACCGATATAACGGGAAGGTAAAATCCGGATCAGTGACTTGGATATTTTGAGTACGGGGCGTGAAACTACCGCTGGCAAGGGGGAAAAGGGATCCTTGAGACGGATGATCAGGCGGGATGAATCCGGATATTCTACAGATGCATCCTGAAAACTGTATTTGATATCCTGGCTTTTAAGAGGTGTTCCGTCCTGCCATTTCAAATTTGTATTGAGAGTAAAGATATAAGTCCGGCCGCTATCTGTAGCCTGCCAGAAAGAAGCTATGCCGGGAGAAGGCAGACCCGATGGGTCAAGAGACGTCAGCCCGATACTGACCTTCTGCTGAATAGATGGCGGCAGATCCGGCAGGGAGTACCTGCCGATAATGCCGATACGGCGGTGAGTATTAAAGCGGATCAGAGTAGGAAGAAGGCGGGGAACGGTGACATACAGCAAAACTGAAATCACTAGGCCGATGATGATACCCCAGTAATATTTGGAAAGAAGTGCTTGGCTGAAGCGGAAAAAATACCTCAGTTTTTTATACATGGGGCGGACTGGTTATATCAAAACCTGGGTTATGACCGAGACAATGACAAAAAGAGCAGATAGAAAAATTGTCAGGCGAAACACCAGAGTCTCCACTCCCCTTTTGGAGTGGTACGGCTGGCTGCCGAATGCCCGGCCCAAACCGGTGCCCTTTGCCTGTAGGAGTATCAGAGCCACGAGAATAACGCTGGTCAGGATTTGGACAGCCAATAAAACAGACTTCATAGCTTGATTATACCGTATGACCAATATTTAGTCCTGCAGGAGCCAGTAAAGAAAGTGGAAAGTAAGGGTGAGGACGAGGGTGGAGACGATAAAGGCACCGAAAGCGGAGAACTTGATTGAAGGAATTATGATGTAAGAAAGATTCAGGCCGGGAAAGGTGAACGGCTGGATGGAAAGATTGGGAATGAGCCAGATGACAATATACATCGTGGCCAAATTTGCCAGCCAACGAAAAACACCCAAAGTAAGCAAATGAATCGGAAGAAGCAGGAGATTGATTACGGGACGGACAAGGAGATTGACAACGGCTATGACGATGGCAGCCAAAAGGAGAGTCTGATAGCCACCGATATAGACTATCACACCTGAAAGAATTTTGGCAGCGATATATACCGAGGCAAGGTTGATGGCTATTGAGCGGAGGAGCAGGCGCAACATAAAAATTCTAAGTCTAAGTTTAAGTCTAAGAAGAAGTATTAGTCAAAGATTTTGAGCGGTGTTTGTGGTGCAGCCTGCGGGAGAAGCGATGGGCTTCGTCGCGAAGACGCACGAGAAGCAGAAGGCCGGGATCTGATTTGTCCAGCTTCAGCTCGCGGAATCCGTCCGCCGTAGGAAAAACTAATATTTCATCACGTTTCGCAAGGGCTATTACAGGAATATTAAAGTCTGATATTTGAGATTTAAGAATTGATAACTGGGGTTTGCCACCATCCAGAACGATCAAATCCGGCAGAGGCCAATCCGACCGGCGAAGACGGCGGATCAGAACCTCCCGCATCATATCCACATCACTATCCGTCCGGGGGGATTTAATAGTGAAATGGCGGTAACGGCGGTGGTCCGTCTCTCCGTCTACGGCTACGGTCATAGCTGCGGTAGCTGAAACGCCGCTGAGGTGGGCAACGTCATACATCTCAATTGTCCGCAATTCGTTTACGGAAAGGGCGGATTTTAAAGCATCCAGAGCGGACTGGCGTTTGTCTGCCGTGAGGTTGGGATTTATCAGATAATCGTCCGGAGAAACAGGCATCTGACGCAGATATGATAGAGCCGCAAGCCGGTCCCGCAAACGGGCTGCCGATTCAAAATCATAAAACCGGGAAGCATCATTCATATGAGCCGATAATGATTTTTCGACAGATGAAAAATTCCCGTTTAGCAGGCGCCGCAGGTACCCGATATTGCGCCGGTATTGAGTGGCAGACATATTTTTATTACCAGGACAGGGGGTACATAAACCAAGATGAGAATAAAAACATGGCCGCCTGACAGGACGGGGGGCAATACAATACGGAGCGACAGACCTGAAACTGCGCAGGATACTTCTCGGGATCCGGGAATTTAAAAACGGCCCTACCAGGGCATTTAATGACTCGTGGTTGATCACCGGCCGGGGATACTGCTCGCGGGTAAGATGAATATAATAGGGCGACTTATCGTCCAAACCGGCAATATTATACGGAGGACGGAAGCGTTTGATCAGCCGCGATTCCAAAAGCAATGCCTCGATTTCGGAACCTACCTCAATAATTTCCACGGAATTGATCAAACCTACCAAACGGGAAGTCTTTGGGCCGAGGCGCTCAAGCGGTTGAAAATAAGAGCGGACGCGGTTTTTGAGATTTTTGGCTTTACCGACGTATAATACTTGACCGGGAGGATCTTTGAAGATATAAACTCCAGGCTTTAAAGGCAAAGAACGCCAGAGCGATGAGCGTGAAAGCTGAGGCACAAACAGTGATAATAAACCACACTAAATATAAACGGACGGGTACATTATAGATGAGAGTTCGGCTGCCGACTACTGCAGAGATATCGGGAGGAGAGAAAGGCGGAAACGCAGAAGATACAATCGAAACAGGCAGCAGGGTCCGGCTGTATGGTGGAATGACTTTTACTACAGTATTCCGGGGACCGGATATACCCGTCCTTAAGCCCGAGAAAGAAACAGGGATATTATAAAATGCCTGTCCCTGAGGATTATTTAGCGACAGAGTGAAACTGTTTTCAATAAACGGAAGCATCCGGCGGGGAGGTATCCAGGAGATTTCCAAAGGCGAGGGCAGGAAATTTTTGTAGGGAGAAATTTCTATCCGGATGTCCTGGGTGGGGACGGAACTATCGTACAGGCCGGCGGAACGAGGATTTTGGGGATCTGATTTGTGGATGACAAAGGCGAAATGGTGAAAGTCGAACTTGTGGAAATAGTCCAAACCGCCAGATGTTTTTTGCCAGGTCGGATCAACGCTGATCCATGCGCTTCTGGAAGCATCCCAATATTCGGGCCAAGCGTGAAGCAGGTCACCTGCTAAGTTAACCGGCCGGAGACGCGGGTCCGTAGTATGTGCATAACCATTTATCTCCCGGGCGGGTATTCCGGCTGACCGGGCAAGTGCAATAAACAGATCCGTAAATTCAGTACATATCGAATTTTCAGGATAGTCCAAAGCAGCCAACGCCCCTTTGCGTGACCTGGGAGAGTTTGAAAGTGCCGAATAATCATATTTAAGATGACTGACTACGAAATTGTAAATATTTTCCACGTTTCCGAGACGTGCAGCATATTCATTTATCCGGGGATGATCCGACTGCCAGACAGAGGTGGAAGATAAATCCGTAGACTGGTCCGGCGGAAGCTGAGGCACATTTTTAGTGGGCTCTGCCAGGATATGAGCCTGGCCGGAAGCAATAACAAGAGTGGAGGTATCAGGACCAAGAGAATAGCGGGCGAGCCAGTTGCCATCCGGATCTACTGTCACGTTTTCCGGTAAGGGTGTCAAGGATTCGTAAAAAACCCGCTGATAAGCGGTATCCGGGGGTAGGGCTACGGACATGGAGACCTTTTTGTCTGTGGGGTTTGAAAGCCGATAAATAAGATTGAATCCAAAAGCCTGGAAATTCCCGAAAGCCGCTGCCACACCGGAGGCGGAAACCCGGTCTTTGGGAAAAGTGTAGCGGCGGTAACCTGACGCAGCCGGCGCTGTCTGTAACGGTTCGGGAGAAATATATGCAGGATCACCGAATTCGGAAGGGATATACAAATCCAAGTCATATTTGTCGACAATTTCCGGATTTCCCAACCGGGGAAGCGTTATTTCCCAAACCTGGCCGCTTTTGACTGCAGGGCGGCCGTCGTAGCGAAGATAAAATACGCGGGAAGCTCCCTTTCCGACTACCGGTTCGCGAAAATTAACAGTGATGACATTTGAGTTTTCCTGCTTTTTGGATAGGGTTATATCCAAAGGTCCGGAGGAATCACGGCCGGAAATATTTGCAGGTGTGTCGTCCAAAAGTTCCAGCTGGTAGGAAGAAGCGTAATATCCGGAAAGCAGGTTTGTGAGGGTGATTTTTTGTTCGATATGAGCCGAACCATCCCGGTCATAACGGTATTCCACATGGAAGTCGGTAGAAAACTGACCGGAAGCATGAGAGGCAACAGGTAACAGTAGAAAAAGAATAGGAAGTAATGCGAACAGGGAACGAGTAACAGCAGGCATTAAGTTTATTTTACTAGATTGACGGACTCAAGGCTGAAGAATGTCTTCGGTGCGGCCGTCCACTGAGATGACGATTTCATTGATCGTGGGGAATTGAAGCAAAGTGGCACGGATTTGGGAAACGATATTAAGAACTCTGCAGGAACCGCCGGTCCGGTCCAACTCGGAGCTGAAATCTGCCCGAGCCACACTCCCGTTGATCGTGATTGCCTGGAGGGAAACCTGAGCCGGGACGGAAGAATAATACCCCAGTTCCTTTTCAAAAGTAGTAGGACCATCAAGAAGACTTTCTAAAGCTTTTTGGGCTACAGCAGGGGTTTTGGCCGCCCGCCTTTCGACCGGATAGACCAGGGTACAATCGGCCGCGTCCGGATTTTGGCTGTTGCTGCCTAAAAATATTTTAAAAGAAAAAGATTCTCCGGAAGGAAAACGTATCGGGATACGGACGATATTTATCTCTGAGCCGTCTTTGGGCGAGCCAGAAAAAACATTTAATACTCCGGCGGTCGTCGTGGGTGGAGTGTAGTGGGTTGTCACAGTAAACGGACCGAATTCGCCAACATCCGGGGCATTTGCCATCGCGTATCCTTCGGCAAGAATATTTCCCGCAGAATCCGAAAGGCGGTAGTTGAAGCTGTTTTCAAAAACCCTAGCCCTTCCCGTAATCGATAAAATATACCTTATGTCAGTGCCGGAATGGGGGTATGAAACTTCAATATTGCCGCTGCCGCTGACTTCCGGACCAGGCGTAGCAGATGGAGTCAAGAGGATATTTTCTGAAGGAGGATTAACTTTGCGATCCGCAACAAATAAGTAACTAAAAAACAACACCAGCGCCAAAACCGGAAGAGCAAACAACACGGGAAAAAATTTTTTCACCGGATCAATTTTACGCCTTTTTGCCAATTTGTTGTACAATTCGCGGATATGCTGCACGCAAAATGCGGTAATAACGGATTAGAATTTGAGTTGAAATTGCCTGCCGGAGGCAAAAAAAAATCAATGATGAGGAAGTGTCCTACCGACGGGGAAATAGTAATAAAACAAAGCCACACTGAGGATGGGAAATATATCCAGGCGATGTGTACAGCATGCCTGTCTATGTTTTTAAAAGTGGAACCTTCAGGAAATAAAAAAGAACAAAATTATGGACCCTGATAAACAGGCATTTAATCTCCGGTGTGTGAAATCGGTCAAACTCAAGAAAAACTCAAGATATTTTTCTGCATTAGATTAAAGTAGGCAGATGGAAAAATCGTCGAAGTCGGAACCGGAAATTGTTTGGGCAATAATAGGCGCACAGCTATTTTTTAGACACCTGACAAAATATAGAGACGAACTTTGCAGGGAAATGAATATCAGGGATATTGATTGGGAAACTAAACAAGACTCGGGATTGTATGAAAAATCAGAAGAATTGGTGAATGTTCTGAGAGGGAGATTGCCTGAAAAATTCGAAGAATTTACAATGCTTTGCGAAAATGTATTGAAAATGCTTCCGGTCAAGAAAAAACGAAAAGTATAAAACTGAAAGCGTCAACGAAGAAAAGCACCGGTGGGAGAATCCTTATGTTCGGAAATCCGTTCCGGGGTGCCGACGGCGACCACTTCTCCTCCACTGTCCCCTCCTCCGGGACCCAACTCGATGATCCAGTCTGCATTTTTTATGACATCCAGATTGTGTTCGATGACGATAACAGTGTTGCCGTTTTCGACGAGACGGCGAAGAACCATGAGGAGTTTTTCCAGATCCGCAAAGTGCAGACCAGTAGTGGGTTCGTCCAGAATATAAACCGTTTTACCTGTAGACCGTTTGGAAAGCTCCGTGCCCAGCTTGACACGCTGGGCTTCGCCTCCGGATAAAGTCGGGGCCGGCTGGCCAAGACGAATATAATTGAGCCCTACATCCGTCAGAGTAGACAGTTTTTCCCGGGCCGGCGGAAATAAGCTGAAAAAATCCGCTGCTTCCTCGACTGTCATATTCAGAACTTCGGCGATGTTTTTGTTTTTAAAATGCACCTCGAGAGTTTCCGAATTGTAGCGGGTACCCTTGCAGATTTCGCAATTGACATAAATATCCGGTAAAAACTGCATTTCGATTTTTATCTGGCCCTCTCCCTGGCAGGCTTCGCAGCGGCCGCCTTTGACATTGAATGAAAACCTCCCGGGAAGGTAACCCCTGACCTTGGCTTCGGGAGTGAGAGCAAAAAGGTCGCGGATGGGGGTAAACAAACCCGTATAGGTGGCGGGGTTTGACCTGGGCGTGCGGCCGATGGGAGATTGATCCACCATAATGACACGGTTAATAAAATCGGCAATTTTATCATTTGGCATTGAATCATTTGAATCATTTAATTTTCCAATTTTCAAATTTAAGTATTTTCCGGGGTGTTCGCGGTGGTCGCGGTTTAAGCGGACGGCAAGAGCCTGATACAAAATATCTATTAAAAGTGTGGATTTACCGGAGCCGGAAACACCTGCTATCACGATGAATTTACCCAAGGGGAATGCGACTGTAATATTTTTCAGGTTGTGTTCTGAGGCGCCGTGCAAGATTAATTCATTGCCTGTATCACTGACATTGCCAACACCTACGGAAATTTGCTTCTTACCGGAGAGGTATTTGCCTGTAAGCGAATCCGGGTCCGACTTTACCTGGTCCGGCGTACCCAGGGAGACGACAAGACCACCGTGATCCCCTGCACCAGGACCGAAATCCACCAGAAAATCCGACTGCAACATCATATCCCGGTCGTGCTCCACCACTATGACGGTATTTCCCAGGTCACGAAGACGCTTTAAAGTGTTTATTAGCCGCTGGTTGTCCCGTTGATGAAGTCCGATGGACGGCTCATCCAGGACATACAAAACTCCGGACAAACCGGAACCGATCTGCGAAGCCAGACGGATGCGCTGGGCTTCCCCGCCGGCCAGAGTGTTTGCTGTCCTGTCCAGCGTAAGATAATCCAGGCCGACGGAAACCAAAAAACCGAGGCGTTCACCGATTTCCTTAATGATGGGAGTAGATATAGCCAGCTCACGATTATTCAGGCCGCCAAGGCTGGTGAGGTGACGAAGGGAGGCGGAAATAGACATACGGGTAATGTCTACTATGGACCGGTCTTCGATAGTTACCGATAAGGCTTCCGGCTTGAGCCTGCGGCCGGTACATTCAGGGCAGGTTTCTTTACGCATGTATTTTTCTATTTCACGACGGATGAAATCCGACTGGGTCTGCTTGTATCGGCGCTCAAGATTGGGGATGATACCTTCAAAAGAGTTACCGACATTTGAACCATATAGCAATAATTTTTTTTGAGCAGGAGTAAGATCCCGGATGGGAATGCGAATGGGGACAAATTGGGCGACTTTTTGTGAAAACCAGGAATCGTAAGTGAAAGTATTGGCATACGGGAGAATACCGCCTTCGGATATGGTCAGATTAGGATTCAGCACGGATTTATCGTCGATTTTTAACAGAGTACCCAGACCGGTACAGGTGGGGCAGGCGCCGTGCGGGGAGTTGAAAGAAAACAGGCGGGGCTCGATCTCAGGAAGGGAAATATTGTCTAACGGGCAGGAAAAACGTTCAGAAAACAAGTGGTCTGACAGCTCTTTGGGTTTGACGGGCATGTCAAAAGATTTGTCCAGTACCTGCGATAGTATGCACAGACCTTCCGAAAGCTTGAGAGCAGACTCAACGGCTTCGAAAAGGCGGGAACGAACTTCCGGTGAGGTGTTTGCTTTGAGCATTTCCCGGGATATCATTAGCCGATCAACAACCACGTCTATGGTGTGCTTGTTGTTTTTGAGAAGCAGAATATCCTCGTCCAGACCGATGATCTTGCCGTCCACCCGCACCTGAGTAAAGCCTTTTTGGCGCAGAGACGAAAAAAGATCGGTAAATTCGCCTTTGCGATCCCGGATCACAGGTGAGAGGATTAAGAATTTACCAATTTTCAATTTACCAATTTTCAATGAATTCTCAAATTTTTTAAATATCATATCTACGATCTGCTGTGGGGAAAGACGGGCGATTTCCCGGCCACAGACCGGGCAGTGGGGATGACCGATACGGGCGAACAGCAGGCGGAGATAATCGTAAATCTCCGTTACCGTACCCACGGTAGATCTGGGATTGTGCGACGCGGATTTCTGATCGATGGAGATGGACGGAGACAAACCCTCGATATGGTCTACATCCGGTTTGTCCATAACCCCTAAAAACTGACGGGCATATGAAGACAGGGATTCCACATAGCGCCTCTGGCCTTCGGCATATATCGTATCGAATGCCAGTGAGCTTTTACCGGATCCTGATAGACCGGTAAACACGATCAATTGGCCTTTGGGAAGGTCTAAATCTATATTTTTAAGATTGTGTTCACGGGCCCCCCGGATCTTTATAAAGTCATTCATGGCAAATGATTATTGTACTACCGGTTTCGGGTTTTGTTCAAGAGGCAGAGAGGGAGTTATCTGGCGGGCATCTTTTCCTGCTGGCGGCGCATGGGGGGGTAGGATAGCCGGTCTCCGCGATTGGTCTTTTCCTCACGGATCGGACTGCGGATCTCCAACCGGGGACCGCGGGGTCCGGAAGAAGACGGCGGGTGCTTTTTGCATTCCAATTTCCACCCCATGTTTATTTTATGCCACCGGAAATTATTACTTGTCAAGACTCAATTGGACCGTTGGATCGGGAATATCCAGCATTTTTGGTATAATACGCGCATGAGTGCGGGAGGATATACCAGCGGGCACAAGATAACGACGAAAGTGGCGGAAGAATTTTTTCAAGAAGAATGTTTCAAATGCGCGAATCCAACTGATGATGATTCGCCATGGTTGCTAAATATAAAATTTTACGGAATAGTCTATTTTTGCCGGGAAATGTGTAAAACCAACTTTTTAAGGGATGACGCAAATAGGTACACTATTCTGAGGGAGAAGGATCGGTAAGAGAAACCAAATTTAAACAATAGACCCGATTTTTTTGATGCGGTCGCGGATCTTGGCGGCAAGCTCGAATTCCAATTGTTTAGCGGCGGCATTCATCTGCCTGGACATGAGTTTGGTAAGCCGGGTAAGGTCTTGGGGAGTAAGTTGAGAGACCAGAGACATGTCCACATCAGAGGAATCCAAACCTTTGCCTTTGAGAATTTGCCTGGGGTCCAGCTTCACCGGCTCGTCTTCAGTTTTTTCCACGATCCGTTCCCTGAGCGGTTTGGAAATAGATTCCGGCGTGACGCCGTGAAGGGTGTTGTATTCCAGCTGGACAGTACGGCGGCGCCCCACTTCTTCAATAGCGGCTTTCATTGAGTCCGTCGTCCGATCCGCGTACATGATTACCTGGCCTTCCACATGCCGGGCTGCCCGGCCCATAGTCTGGATTAGTGAGGTGTGGGAACGCAGGAAACCTTCCTTGTCCGCATCCAGGATGGCCACCAAAGAAACCTCCGGCAAGTCCAATCCTTCCCGCAGGAGGTTGATACCCACCACCACGTCGTAAGTGCCCGATCTCAGATCTCCCAGGATGTCCAGACGTTCGAGCGTAGCTATATCGGCATGCAGATAATGCACCTTGACTCCTTTTTCCTCAAGAAAAGCTGACAAATCTTCGGCCATACGCTTGGTAAGTGTGGTTATCAGTACCCGCTGGCCGGCCGACACCCGCTTTTCGATCTCAGTTATCAAGTCCGGAATCTGGCCGGCAGTCGGACGGACTGAAATTTCTGGATCTATCAAACCTGTGGGGCGGATGAGCTGTTCTACCACGCCGGTGCCGGACTGCGACATCTCCCAGGCGGCGGGGGTCGCTGAAGTATAAACTGTTTTACCCATGCGCCTCATGAATTCGTCGAATTTTAAAGGGCGGTTATCCAAAGCCGAAGGCAGGCGGAAACCGTAATCGATCAACGTCTGCTTCCTGGAGCGGTCCCCATTGTACATACCGCGGATTTGGGGAATAGTGATATGGGATTCATCTATGATCATGAGATAATCATTGCCTGAATTGACTCCATTGCTTTCATTTAAATTGAAATAATCAAGGAGGGAGTATGGGGGGTCGCCTTCAGAGCGGCCGTCGAAGTAGCGGGAGTAGTTTTCGATTCCGTTGACGTACCCCACTTCACGGATCATTTCCAGGTCATAATTGACCCGCTGGTTTAAACGGTGAGCTTCGAGAAGTTTCCCTTGAGATTTAAGATGCGTGACTTGTAATTGGAGGTCTGCCTGAATTTGGTCGAAAACTGAAGTCAGATTATCCCGGGGGGCGATGTAATGCTTGGCGGGGTAAATTACAAGTGAGCGGTAAGAACCGGGATTGCCTTCAGTTATCAAATCACCAGTCAAAGAATTAATTTTTTCCAATTTGGTAATTTTTGTGCCGTCGTGGTGCACCCGGACGGCCGTGTCTTCATATGCAGGATAAATGTCAATAATTTCTCCACGGACGCGATATGTCCCCCGTTTGAAGTCGAAATCTGAGCGCAGGTAATGCAGATCGTTTAAGCGCATAGTGATCTGGCTACGGGTAACTTTTAATCCCGGAGCCAGTTCCAGAATTGTCTTACCGTATTCGACAGGAGAACCGAGATTGTAGATGCAGGAAACCGAAGCGACAACTATGGTATCCTTCCGGGTAAGCAGATTGGTAGTAGCGGCTAGGCGCAGTTTGTCGATTTCTTCATTGATATCCGTCTCTTTTTCGATATAAGTGTCAGTCTGGGGGATGTAAGCTTCCGGCTGGTAATAATCGTAATAAGATACAAAATAAGAAACGGCGTTTTCCGGAAAGAAATCCTTAAATTCCTGGTAAAGCTGGGCAGCCAATGTCTTGTTGTGGGAGATGATGAGGGTCGGCTTTTGCACGGCTTGGATGACATTTGCCATGGTGAAAGTTTTACCCGAGCCGGTGACACCTAAAAGTACCTGATGGTCGGCACCGGATTTAAAGCCTTTGATCAATTTTTCTATTGCCTGGGGTTGATCGCCGGTTGGCTGATAAGAAGAAACTAATTTAAACATTTAACATTTGGCAATTAACATTTAATTTTATTATTTAGAAATTTGGCTGCGCAGAGTTGCAGAGAATAATTTAACGTACTCAGTTGATTCCAATATCAGCGGCTGAATTTCATTTCTCAATCCGCTATTTGCATAAAGTATTATATTCAACCAATATCGGCTTTCTTTACTTTCTTTTCTGCAAATTTTTATTCGATGGAAAAAATCTTTACGGCTTTCCGCCTCGTTGGCTTCAATATAGTTTGCCCCTATCGAACACGAAGATCTGTTAAGTTGGTCAGAATACTCGAGATTTATCTTATCTCTGGGTAATTTTTTAACCAAATCGTGAATGTTTTTCGAATACTCAAGCAACCTGTTTTCTAATTGATCCCTAAGTGAAATTGAATTCATAATTAGATGCTAAATAATAATTGTAAAATAATAAATACAGTAAGAGATTTGGTCTTTCTTCGGTTATTATAAACATAATTAATTAAATTGTGTAGGTAGTAATACACGACCTATAGTGGTAAAATCAGATATGGAAAAATTACCCAGATGGCCTATTCATTTGATTTCCGTTGGAATGGGATTAGCTGAAATGGGAGCTGATTGGCTGACCAAAGGATATCCCGGCATCGGAAACCGTGCAGAAGATTTTATGGAAGGTTTTATATCCGCCCAGATAGGAAGAATATTGGCCATAGGAATTTACAGACACTTGACTAATAAAAGAATGATAAATGAGTCGCGTGAAACTTTAAACAGCTTTGAAATCGGAGGAATGACAGCCGGGTTTTTGGGGATGGTATTAGTCAGTTTTCCTCTGCATGCCATGCTGGGAAGCGATGATGTACGCTGGCTTCCCGGAATAAAATGAATATTTAATTATCGCTAATAATTCCTGATTGACAACTTGGTAATATGTGGCAATATTGGGATTATGTCACCTATTAGCTACGAAGTTACAAGTTATTCTGAAATTAAGCAGGGAGGTGTGCGAGTAAAACATGATATCAAAGATGGATTTTACCTGAATTCAGCAACCTATGATGAGTTTCCATTGACCGAAGAGCAAGCCAAATCTATACCCTACTTGGGTAGGCGACTGGAAAGGGAGTTTAATTATCCATACACGGATGAAAACTTTGGGACAGCCATAGCCGGAGCGCTTTTTGCCAAAGAACCGATATTTGTCAAAAGAACCTCCGAAGGAAATGCTGCAGTTACCATAATAGGCACCACTTCAATAGTTAACTTGGTCCTGAATATAGAATTTGAGAGAATTGCGGGGCCCGGAGTTTTAAAAAGTATACTCATCAGGGCGTTGGGAAGAAAAACCCCTTGACATTTGGGTAAGTTTCGGTATAAATTGGAATTATGCCGGTGACCTTGTATAACAGACAGCGACAGATCCTGGATTTTATTTCCCAATACATCCAAAGGACAGGCTACTCCCCTACTCTTCAGGAAATTGCACAGGCATTGGGCGTTTCTTCCCTGGCGACAGTACATGAGCATTTGGGGGCAATGTCCAAAAAGGGAGTGATAAAAAGATACGAAGGTTCGGTGCGGGGTATTGAAATACTGGATAAACAGGCAGCCGAGAGGACCAGTTCCCCGGCAAACGTGGACCTGCCGATTCTGGGATTCATAGCGGCCGGGCAGCCGATTGAGCCTTTTACCGACCCGAATGCCAGTTTCGGGGTTCCCCCCAGCATGGTTTCCCCCAAAAAAAGGTGTTTTGTACTGCAGGTAAAAGGCGATTCCATGATCGAGGCCGGCATCTACGACAGGGATTACGTGGTAGTGGAGCAGACAGAAAACGCCAGGGACGGAGAAGTGGTGGTGGCGCTTTTGGAAAACGGATTTGCCACGCTGAAAAGGTATTTTAAGGAAGCGACTCGCGTCCGTCTGGAACCTGCAAACTCCACTATGTCCCCCATATTTGTGACAAAAGTGAGAATTCAGGGAAAAGTTGTCGGCGTAATCCGCAAATTCGGAGCGATGAACTAAATGGAAAATCCTGAAAAAAAAAGCAAAAAAGACCCGAGATTATGCAGCTGGAATGGCAGATTGCCGGCGGACGGTGCACCGGGCGAACTTGTCCAGGCAGTAAAAACCTGCCCAGACCGGGTATATTCTGCAATTTATTTGTATATATGCTATAACCGTGATCAAAGACATTTTCAGGGGAATTGTCCGGCGAGGGAATCGTGTAAAAGGCAAAAACTGAATTTGAATACCAAAGAACCGGAAGCCAAGGGGTTGAATTAAAAATTTACGCCGGGACGGAAGATTTGCGCATACGGGAGGACAGGAAGTGATAAACCATTGGGGCGACTGACAGAACAATAATGGCAATGATGGCCAGAGAGAAATTTTCCTTGACAGCGGGGACATTTCCGAAAAAATAACCGGTGAGCGTAAACAACAATACCCAAAGTATTCCTCCGACGACATTATAGGAAAAAAAGGTGGAGTAGTGCATTTTTCCTATGCCTGCTACGAATGGGGCAAAGGTACGTACTATAGGGACAAAGCGGGCAAGAATTATGGTTTTGCCGCCGTGTTTTTTAAAAAAAGCTTTGGTCTGGTCAATATGATGGTCCTGAATGGGAATACGGGAGTCGGCCAGTATTTTTTCCCCGAAAAAATGGCCGATCCAGTAATTGGCGGTGTCTCCCAGCACGGCAGCAGCGACCAGCAAACCGAGAAGGGCCAGAAGGTTCATTGAGCCCAGAGCGGCGAAGGCACCTGCCGCAAAAAGCAGGCTGTCTCCGGGGAGAAATGGAGTAACTACCAGCCCGGTTTCAAGAAATACGATTAAAAATAATATGCCATAAACCCAGGGGCCATAGGCGGCTATAAGTTCGCCCAGGTGAACGTCGATGTGCAAAATAAAGCTTATAAGAGATGAAATTATTTCCACAAATTGTTATTTATCATTTAGCATTTAACATTTGGCATTTGGTAATTAAACACACGAAGTATAATGATAACAGTCCAAATATCAAATATGAATACTCTGTACGTGGTGGCGACGCCTATCGGGAATTTGGAAGATATCAGCCTGAGAGCGATCAAAACTCTTTTTTCCATACCCGTGATCATATGCGAGGATACGAGAAGGACGGGATTATTACTTAAACTTCTGGAAGACCGCTACGCAGGATTTTTCAATTTGAAATTTGAAATTTTAAAACCAAAAAAGTTTATGTCGGTCAGAGACTTTAATGAAAAAGAAATGGTACCGAAAGTGCTGGAAGTTTTGGGGACAAGTGATGTCGCGTTGGTATCTGATGCGGGTACACCCCTTTTGTCCGACCCGGGCTACAAGGTCGTCAGGGCCGCCAGGGAGGCGGGATTTACGGTATCACCAGTACCCGGGCCTTTTGCCGGAGCGGCGGCACTGTCAGCGGCCGGATTGCCGACAAATAAATTTATGTTTTGGGGTTTTCTGCCCAAAAAATGGGAATTATTACCGGGTATGACGCATGTCATATATGAATCACCTGTAAGGGCCGGAAAAACCCTCAGTGAAATTAATAAACGTTATCCCAATGCGGAAATCGTTTTGGCTAAAGAGCTGACAAAAATACATGAAGAAATAGTCAATGTCCAAGATTCAATGTTCAATGAAATCCGAAGTTCTAAATTAAAGGGGGAAGTGACAATACTGGTTTACGTTCCTTAACTAATTATTGAGAATTGAAATTTATGATATATTACCAACAACATGGGTAAATTAAATGAAAAAGAAAGATTATTTATTTCGGACAGATATTTTGAAGCTGCCAATAGCGCCCGGCAGGCAGCCGATGGAACTAATACCAATTACGCAAAGCAAAATTTCGAAAGACAAGCGACACTCCTTGCCCTTGTAGGCAAGGCTGTACTCGCTCCAGAAATGTATTTGAGATGGATGAGATTAAAAGCTGCTAAACAATTGACCTCAGATGCTTACAGCATCGAAGAAAAGTTGATAACAACGGGTACATCTGATGAAAATCGAGTTAGTGAAGAGAAGGTGATAGAGTTATTGATGGAAGTCGCGGCTGAGTTATTGGATAATACCGGTGAAGGTGGGGAACCTATTTAAATAATTATATTAAGATAAAAGGTTGCGGCCGGTGATATTGATGGGAACCGGGATTTGGAGGAGATGAAGAATTGTGGGACCGACGTCTGCCAGGATTCCCTGGGGAATCTGTGCACCAGTCTTGTAATCCTTACCTACCACTATAAACGGCACCGGATTTGCGTTGTGTTCCGTATCGGGACCCTGGGTACTGAGGTTGATCATCTCTTCCGCATTGCCGTGATCTGCTGTAATAATCATCGCTCCCCCGGCTGAAAGTACCGCCTGGGTCAATTGTCCGATGCATTTATCCACCACACTGCATGCTTCGATCGTAGCCTTTATGTTTCCGGTATGAGCAACCATGTCGGCATTGGCATAATTAATAATAATGAGATCGTATTTGGCGCCAGATATTTCGGAAATCAGACGGGAGGTGATTTCCGGGGCGGACATTTGAGGTTTTTTATCGTACGTCGGGACTTTGGGTGAAGGGATAATAGCCCGATCTTCACCCGGGAAGACCTCTTCCCGAAGTCCGTTGAAATAGTAAGTAACAAAGCGTTCTTTTTCCGACTCGGAAACCCGCAGCTGACGGTAATCATGCCGGGACACAATCTGACCGATGGGATTTTCCACCAGCTGCGGGGGGAAAGCGATATTGACCGGCAGATTTTTTTCATATTCCGTCATAGAAACAAAGAACAAATCTTTGAGTATCCGGGTACGGGTGAACGGCTTTTGCTTACTGACGTGAAGGTCATCCGTATGGCGTTTGGTGTACTTAACTGCGTAAGGGTCGAATCCTACGATATTGGCTGTATTTTCGAATTCGGGTAAAACAAATGCCTTGGAAAGCTGTCGGGGACGGTCGATGCGGAAATTGATAAATACCACACTATCGGAATCTTTTACCAGACCAACCGGAGAATCATCCTGCCCCACAATAACTGTCGGCTCTATAAATTCATCTGTCAGGTTGGCAGAATACGCCTGGGAAACCGCATCTTCAACTGAGGCGGCTTTTTTTGCGGCACCGTCGATAAGACAGTAATAAGCTTTGGCTGTCCGGTCCCAACGAAAATCACGGTCCATAGCATAATACCGGCCCATGACTGAAGCTATTTGTCCTATCCCTTCGCGGCTGGTGACCGTCTGCAATTGTTTGATATAGGTCATAGAAGCAGTAGGTGGAGAATCCCGGCCGTCCGTAAAAACATGGAGGTAAACCCGATTAACACCCCGGTCACGGCACATACGAAGAAGAGCAAAAAAATGAGACAGGTCGGAATGGACACCGCCACCGCCGATCAAACCCAGTAGATGAAGCGATGAGTTATTTTTTGTAACGTGATCGAGGGCCTGCAGGAGTACTTGATTTTGAAAAAAACTTCCATCTGCTATAGACATATTGATCCGAGGAAGGTCCTGATAGACTATCCGGCCGGCCCCGAGATTGAGATGGCCGGTTTCGGTATTTCCCGGTTCACGTTTGGGCAAGCCTACAGATTCACCGTGAGCTATTAGTTGGGTGTGAACAAAATCATGCCAAAGGGCTGTCATGTTTGGAGTAGCGGCCTGGGTGACGGCATTGCCGGGTCCAGACGGAGCGATACCCCAGCCATCCAATATTGTTAAAAGCACAGGTTTGGGACGGTCCATAAACTAATTATCTAATATCTAATGCCTAATATCTAATGTCTAATATGCTAATATAAAAAACAGGCATGTTTATAAGTGATATTGCGGCAAGAGTGAATTTATCTTCGATGGGAAATGAAACAGTTGAGACAATAATTACTGATGACTCCGGCCACACAACCATCGCCGCGGTGCCGGCCGGAATATCCGCCGGTAAATATGAGGCAAAGACCGTCCCGGCACAGGAGGCAATAGCCGAGATAGAGCGCGTGAGGGGAACAATTTCAGGAAAAGACTGGGATCAGAAAACATTGGATGAGCATCTGGTGAGTTTGGGAATTGCCGGAAATTCGACGCTGGCAATATCCGTAGCTTTCTGGAAATCACAGCTGACGGAAGAACCCAAGTATTCCAAATTTCCCATACTGCTTTTGCTGATGTTTGAGGGAGGAAAGCACGGAAACGAAAGCCTGACTATACAGGAATTTACTATTCAGGAAAGCCTGCTTTCCGAGGCAATCGCTGACTTTAAATTGATGAGAAAACACCTGAAGGAAAACAACATTTCCACGACCGTAGGCGTAGAGGGAGCCTTTTCCCCTGCCGGCTTCGGTAATGAAGATGCGCTCCGTATTATAAAGGAGTTATTTGCAGGTAAAAAAATATCGCTGGATGTAGCCGGAAGCTTTGAAAATGAAAATATTAATTTCGATAAACTTATGGCCGAAAACAACATGGGATCGATAGAGGACCCTTACGATGAAGAAGCTTGGTCCAAATGGGAAGAGTTTTACAACAAATACAAAGAAAAAATATTAATAATCGGCGACGATCTGACAGCTACCAACACCCAGCGGATTAAAAAAGCTCTAAACCCCAGAGTGATAAGCGGCGTGATCATAAAACCCAACCAAAACGGTACGATCAGCGGAACGATGGAAGCTGTACGAACAGCCCGGGAAAATGACCTGAAAGTGGTGTTTTCGCACCGAGGGGAAGATACGGATGACGACTGGCTGGTAGATCTGGCCCTGACGGCACAAGCGGATTATGTGAAATTCGGCGGGATGGAAAGAGGAGAAAGAATAGCCAAATACAACCGGCTTTTGGAACTGGGGATGAAGTAGCAATCAGGTGATTGAGGTGGTGGAAAGCTCGGTTTCTATGGACAGGAAGTGATTGTATTTGGCCACACGCTCACCCCGGGCGGGGGCGCCGAATTTCGCATAATCCGCCCCAACACCCACGGCAAAATCGGCAATAAACGTATCGTTTGTCTCACCCGAGCGATGGGATACGTTTATCTTCCAGCCTGCGGCACGCGACTGGTTGATAACAGTAATCGCTTCGGTAACAGAACCTATTTCATTGAGCTTGACGGCAATACCGCTGCAGGCTTTTTCGGAAATTGCCCGAATAACTTTTTGAGGGTTTGTTACCAGGAGATCGTCTCCTATTATTGTCGTGTTTTTGCCCAACTCCGCGGTAAGGTTTGACCAGCTGCGCCAGTCGTCTTCGTGCAGAGGGTCCTCCAGCAGACGAAGGGGGTATTGCTTGTTTAAATCGCGGAGGTACTCTATGAATTCACCTGATTCCATGGGCGAGCTGCGGTCTTTGATAATATAACGCCCGTTGGCATAAAAAGAGTTGGCGGCAACATCCAACCCCAATTCGACCTCTATCGTCGGTTTTTTGTGGCATTCGACTATGGATTCGTTTAGTATTTCCAACGCATCCAGATTTGTAAATAAATTCGGAGCAAAACCGCCTTCATCCCCTACGCTGTGAATAGCCCCCCGCCGGGAAAGAAGTTTTTTTATCATCTTGTAAATTTCGGATCCCATCTGCAGCATGGAAGCAAATGTGCCGGTACGGGTGGGTATGATATGAAATTCCTGAAAATCCAGATTTCCTGCGCCATGCTTGCCGCCATTTATCATATTGAATACGGGTAGCGGGATATAAAGGGGTTGGGTATTACCGGAAATACCGGCAATGTATTTGTAGAGAGGAGTTTTGGCTGACATGGCCATGGCTTTGGCGGCAGACATGGAAACACCCAGAATGGCGTTTGCCCCCAGACGGCTTTTGTTTGGCGTACCATCCAGCTTGATCATGGCATCGTCCAAATAGGAGAGAGTATCGTAGTTTTGCCCGACTACTGATTGCGCAATTTCGGTGTTTATATTGTTTACAGCCGATAGCACACCCTGCCCCAGATAGCGGGCCGGATCGTTGTCCCTTAGCTCCAAAGCCTCGTATGTACCGGTGGAACTGCCTGACGGGACGGATGCTACACCCCAACTTCCGTCTTCCAAATATACGACTGCCTCTACCGTAGGGGTGGAACGAGAATCTAATATTTCCCGGGCATATAGCTTACTTATTTTGGGCATGTTTGATCAGCTTCTCTTCGCTATCGTAAACGATTTTACGGGTCCTTGCAAGCGCGTCCGGATTGACAGAAATGCTGGTAATACCCCATGAAACAAGCTTTTCCACCAGCTCGGGATATTCGGACGGAGCCTGCCCGCATATACCGCAGGCGATACCGCGTTTGGCACATGTCCGGACTGTCTTTTCCAACGACCACATGACCGCCGGATTACGTTCGTCGAAATTTGGGGCGACCTCGGCGTTGTCACGGTCTATGCCCAAAGTCAGCATCGTGAGGTCATTGCTGCCGATGGAAACTCCGTCTATACCTACATCTATAAATTCGTCCAGCAGAATGACATTGGCGGGAATCTCCACCATCATATACAACTTGAATGAGGAGGAACGGGTAAGGCCGGAAGCAGCTACAAGTTTTTTAACCTCTATCATTTCATTGACGGTCGAGACAAAAGGGATCATCAGCCACAAATTCCTAAGATTTAGTTTGTTTCGGACTTTGAGAATGGCCTCAAGTTCCAGGTTGAACACTTCGGGTGTTTTGATATAACGGTAAGCTCCCCGGAATCCCAGCATGGGGTTTGATTCCTCGGGTTCGTATTTTTCCCCTCCTTTGAGGGCACGATATTCGTTTGTCTTGAAATCCGTAGCCCGGTAAATCACCGGCCGGGGATGAAACGATTTGCAAAACAATTCCAGATCCGAAGACAGCCGGTCTATAAAAAGTTTTTGACGGCCCTCGGCAATAAGTTTTTTGGGATGGATGCCGATACCCGCAATCATAAATTCCGCCCGGAGCAGGCCGACACCGTCGACATTCAGGGCGGCAATTTTGGCTGCCCTGTCCGGTTCCGCGAGATTGACATATACTTTGGTGGCAGTCTTCAGATCCGGTACTGAGAGATTGGTTTCCTGTGAAAGACCGGGAAGTGAGACAGAAGACCTGGGTATTGCTCCTTTAAATATTTCACCAGTGGACCCGTTGACGGTGACAATAAGGCCTTCCTTGAGAGTTTTTGTGGCGACAGTGGTGCCCACGACACATGGCACGCCCAATTCGCGTGAGACTATAGCCGCATGGGACGTCAGACCTCCGCGGTTGGTAATTATCGCTGCCGCCCGCTTCATAGCGGGGACGAAATCCGGGGTGGTCATATCGGTGACCATGATGTCCCCCGGTTTGACCTTGCCCAGGTTTTTGACATCCGGCACCAGCTTGACAGGACCAGAAATAAGTCCGGGGGAGGCGGGGGCGCCCTTAAGAACAGGAGGGCCCAATTTTTTCAAAACATCATTCGTTGGTTGTAGATCGCCGGACGACGGAACTTGCGGGGAAGACTGGTCTAACGTAGTTATCGGGCGGGCCTGGGTGATGAACAGGTCTCCCCCTTCCATAGCCCATTCGATATCCTGGGGGAAGAAGTAATGCTGATGAATTTTTTTACCCAAGCGGGTAAGTTCTTCTATCAAACGGTCCGAAAGTTTTTGCTTTTCCCGCAGCTTGGAAGGTACTTTTACTTCCTTTACCCCCAGTTGCGACCTGATTTCCATAACATCCTGCCGGTGAATCTGCCGGGAGAGAATATCCAGAGAGGATTTTTCTATTTCGTAATGATCCGGAGTGACGACTCCCTGGACAATATAATCCCCCAACCCGAAAGCTGCCTCGATAACCAGTTTGTTTTTGTCTTTAGATATCGGATCAACGGTAAACATTACCCCGGATACTTCTGACTGGACCATTTTTTGGACGGGAACAGCAATACTGACTTTGAAATGGTCAAACTTTTTTTGCTGGCGGTAAAAAATACTGCGGGCACCGAAGAGCGACATCCAGCATTCCTTTACTTTCAAGAGAACGTTGGCATCGCCGATAATATTAAGAAATGAATCCTGCTGGCCGGCAAATGACGCATCCGGAAGGTCTTCGGCCGTAGCAGAAGAACGCACAGCAACCGGAAGATTTGAACCCATTTTGTAATGGGAAGCGGACAGCCGGTGATAGGATTCGAAAATTTCACGGCTGATGGCGTCCGGTATTTCGGCACCGCGGAGAAGTTTTTTTATCTCCCTGGAAGCATTTGTAAGCTGATGCGGGTCGGAAACATCGCAGGAATCCAGTATCCTGTGAATTTTAGGACGGAGATGGTTGTGCTCCAGAAAAGCAAAATAAGCTGTGGAAAGGACGACGAAACCGGGGGGAACAGGAATACCGGCCGAAGTAAGCTCTCCTAAATTAGCTCCCTTTCCCCCGGCAATCGGGATATCTTCTTTACCAAGCTCCTTAAACAATTTTACATATTTCATTTGAATTGGTCCTTGTACCAGTCTACCCAAGGAATCAGACCGGGGTCAATGCCGTAATAAAGAGCAAGATAATAAGCGATGAAGCCACCCTGGGCTACCAAATCCATCGTCTCGAAGAAACGACTCGGTCCAGCCGGATCCAGATATGAATACGGAATACGGTTTTTTTCTACAACCTGAGCGGTAACGGGATAACGGCGGATTAATTCCGGATGATATTTGGAGGAGCGGACAAAAAGAAAATAAAGATTGTCAGGATTTGTATCCGGTTTCGTAAAGCTTTCAAGCAGGTGGTGGTTTAGTTCGGGCAGGTCAAAAAAGGAAGCGAAAGTCTTGGAGTTTTCATTTAACTGATTACGGAATGCGAATGCCGAACCTTTCAAGTGCTCGGAGGCAACTATGACCGGAATTCTCCCTTTCAATCGCTTGGCCAATTCCGGCAAGCTGCCATATTCATCCTGGCGATCCTCCAGGAAATCCGGAAGTTTTCCAAGATCATGAGCGGGGTGAATCAACTGACAGCGGGACAAGAGGGCCACTAAAGCTACAATATTGTAACCCAGACCCATCCGGGGCTGAGCGGACGGGTTGTGGACCGGGTTGAAGATATAAGACGGTAAGGAATACCGGGCAGCCTCTTTGGCCAGCTGTCCTCCCGAAGTCAGGACGAAAACACCGGCGTTTCTGGCACGAGCTTCGGAAAGGGATGATAAAGTTTCCGCAGTATTACCGGAATAACTGGTCACGACCACCAATGACTTTTCATTTACGAAATTCGGGAGGTGAAATTCCGTGGAGATGATTACGGGTATTTTGAGAGTCTGACGCTCCAGATAAGCCACAATCCGCCCCCCCAGAGCAGAACCCCCCATGCCGGAGATAACAATATTTTCGGCCAAATAACATTGGTTCGGTATCGCCTGCGTGGAAATTTCACGGATTACCTGGTGGCATTGCTCCGGAAAGGCAACAAGGGAATCCCAAATACCAGTGGAGTCCAGTTTCTTATTGAGGGGATTTAACATTTAACATTTGACATTTGACATTTAACATTTAGCATTTGGCATTTGGCATTTGGCATTTTAATTATTGATTTTTACGGTGAAGAGTTCAAGGGCGGCTGACAGGCTATAGGGAGCGGATGAAGTTTTTTGTTTTAAGTCTATTGTCAATAGTTCTTCGTTCATTTTCAACAGCCGACCAAGAGTGAAGCGAGATGCCAAAGACCTGAGTTTTGATTGCTGCCAGGAAGGAAAAGAACCTATTCCGTCTTTGACCATAATCAGTTTGTGAAGATGGCCGCTTAGCAGAGAAAAAACCAGTTCCGGGGCTGTAGTACTGAGCGCTGAGCGCAAGGCCGGCAGTGAAAAAGAATCCAGAAACTGGAAAACATATTTGGGAAGTTCAAACTTACGCACCGAGGCAACAGGGTAGGTCTTA
>Ga0209431_10000252_pt1 | contig 42582 bp, 64 predicted proteins | sample RifCSP13_3_FD_184021 | JGI IMG/M metagenome (GOLD analysis project Ga0209431, IMG submission 184021) | Soil microbial communities from Rifle, Colorado - Rifle CSP2_sed 13_3 (SPAdes) (version 2) | ecosystem: Environmental > Terrestrial > Deep subsurface > Rock core/Sediment | place: Rifle... | reverse complement strand
GAGCTATTGCATAAGTATCTCGATTGAGTGCTATAATTATCTGTGTGGGGGCAAAAGAAGCGGGAACAACAATTTCTAAAGTACCTGCTGACCTTAGCGATTATTTTAGGTCTGTTGGCGTTGACACTTCTAACATTTTTATTATCAATGGGTCTGAGGGTGCTGTTGATCTTGTCAGAGAAGTAAGAAGAATTTTACAAAAGAAAAATGCCAAACACTAACGCAGGTAAAAAAATAACCTATGAAATTGACTACACCCCTGTTTATCCAGCGAAATATACTATGGATAGTTTGGTAAGGGGAAGGAAAGGCCGTATTGTTGGTGTTCTTCATACTAAAAATCCTAACGAATATACAATAGAAACCAATGAAAAAGATAAGCTTGTAACCTACGGCAACGGTAAAAAATGGGACTATAAACAATATCATATAATTGAGACTGATGTTGAAAGACTAATTTATCTAGCACCCAAAACTACGTACTGTGCAACACCAGACTGGGTTAAACCAAGCCCTAACCCATTCCCCGACTCCACGTGATATGATAAACCTAAAGGAAAGAGGGTTAGATAAAAGATGGCGTGAGTTTACCGATTGCCGGCGGTGTAAGGCAAAGAGGACTAAAGAGGAGGAGGGGCAGGATTTCATCGTTTACGAGGCTCCTGAGAGCCACAAGATAGTGGATTTATATTGGATTTGCGATAGTCATCAAGTCCAGCGGGAAATGTATGGTTGATCTTTCTTAGGTGTAAAAAGAGAGATTAACACAAGGAGGGAGGAAGTGGTTGACGTTATCCTCATCACTGAAACAGGTTTGTTGTTCTGCTTCCTTCCCATCGCCAATATTGAAATTGCCGATAGGCAGGTCAGGCAGAAGCCAAGAGGTAGCGTCCTTGTTTTTGAAATCACGGTGGGGGATCGTACTGTCGAATGTAAAGACATACTCATAGCTTACTGTGGGGAGGTCTATAATTGACAGGCAAGATTTCATCCAAAGACTCTGCCACGCAGCGATTCATTACTTGGTATGGGTGGACGAGCCAGTACCTTATCCTTCTTTGGTGGGAGTTCGCCTTCTCGCTCGCTGTGTCTATGTCTGTTGGACTGATTGTTATGAAGCCGACACCGAGACGAGAGAGTATGCTGATTGGGTGGTTGGATGCATTAGAGGCTACCGAACGGGGGAAATCAGCGTTGAGAGAGCAGTTAACTACATCCAAACGGCAGAAAGGCTCGTAGTCGAAAGGAGGGGATGCTGATAGGACTTTCGTAGCCCTGTTCAGCGTGTGGAGGTCGAGAGAGGATAACGGCACCCCCTTATCTTCTCTCACCTCCCCCACTCAACTATTACTTGGGACGGAAGCATATGCGGAAGCGGGGCGTTTCTTACAGTGTTGCTTCCGTCCCCTTCTCTTGATTTGATATGCTATAGTTAGATTATGGATGGTAATCGTTTTGATTATTTTAGTCCTTTATTTGATGATTACGATCCCAATGCTGATTGGAGCCATAGTGAACCGATCTACCACCGCCAAATAATTATCCTCAGAAGACTCACTTCATTACCAAAAGAACATCTATTAAACCTAACTTCTCAAGAAGCAGCCGTTTTTATAAATGCGGTGGGAAAAAAGAAGATTCAAGATTCGTGGGATTGGTTAATTAGAACAAAACGGGCTAAAAGGAATATGGCTCAGGCAGCTCTTTCTGCTGCATTATCTTCTCAAGGTGTTTCTGGAGGAACTCAGGTGGTTTCTTCCCAAATAACGATAGAAACAGTAACCAATTTATAATCCAAAACCTTAACAGGGTGTACCAAACTACTCTAATAAATCTCATTTCTTTTTAATTTTCAGTTCTCCAACATAGGACCTACCGTCTTTAAAACATAGGTGAATGTATCTATCACCAGAAAGCTTTTTAGTACGAACTCTACCCCCCGCACGCATACACTTTAGAAATTTCTCTGGCATTAGGTTGCCCTTTCGTGTCCTGTTGGTCTGGCAAAACTCTTTCCAGCGTGGGTATCCCCCATCTCCATGTGTTTTGTATCAGTGGTTCGACCACTGTGGTGTTTCTGGTAATGTTCTCTAGCCGCTTGGTCAAAAGAAGTATATTTAGTAGCCTTAGATTCTGGCATATTTATATCACCTCATTCCCTTCTATTTGTCTGGATTGAATGGGTCTTTGACAAACCCAGCTTTGGCAAATCCTTTTGGAGGATTGTCAGCATTTTTAAAATTTTTGTCCTTTGGGTTCTCCTGACCAGACCAATTAGCAACCACTTTATCTATGGGTGTAGTTGTATCTGGGTTGGAACCTACTGGTTTTCCCATATTTACCTCCTAACTTTATGATAAGAGAAGGAACCTTTTATGTCAAATCAAAAGAAAACCGCAGATATTACTCTGCGGCTTCTTCTGAAGACTTTTCTTTATCTTCCTCAGTAGTCTCCTCAGTTGGAGTAGCTTCTTCCGCTACTGGCTTCTGTTCTTCGCCGTTTGTTTTTGGTTCGTCGTCCATTAACATCACCTCAATTCTTTACTTATTTTAATAGGAACGAGGCTATATTTCAAGCCTCCATTCCTACCGGCGCTGATTTATTTCGATACTCCAGCCTTGAAGAATACTGCTGAAAGCCCCGCTAAAACTGTTTTAATTGACTCAACTAAATTTTGATCAAATTGATCTACTACAAAATTAAACTGTTGAGCAACTAAAATAGCTACTAATACCGCAACCGATATATAAGTTCTGCTTCCCTTACCTGGAATCCCATCAATTAATTCTTTCATTATTATGTCACCCCCTTCCTTATCTTGACATTACTTGTAAGATACGTTTCCAGATTCTTGTAAATCCACCATCATATTTAGTAATTCTGGGTACAGCTGGTCTTTTAGGTTCAGTAAACATACTCAATCTATCCTGCAATTCTTCTATCTTCTTATACGCCTTAGTTAATTCCTTGCCCCGTTCAATGATCACCGTCTCATAATCCTTGGCTGTCTTTAGCAGTGATTCAAGATGAGCTTCCTCAGTAATCATACCGTAGTAATTGTAAAGACTTTCTTATTCTCAGGATCTACAGGGCGTAACACCCATATAACTTTTTTGAGAATACTCCAATGCAAATGTGGGCCTGTGGTAATACCTGTATTTCCAGACAGTCCAATCACAGATGCCCTACCTACAACCTGACCATATTTAATATAAACCTTACTAAGGTGGGCATACCAGGAATAAAGATTTATTAATTTACCTGTGGAAGTGTAGTGTTGGAGGAGAATATTATTACCAGCGTACCTATCGTTATAGACTACTTTAATTACTCTGCCTTTTCTGGTAGCCAATACTTTGGAGCCTACTTTAGTACCGTAGTCTATACCGTGCCAAGCCCAAGCTGGCCCTACGATCTGGTGGGCTCGAAAGCCTCTAACTTTGGTGTAAGGCTTATTAAGTGGAAGCCTTAAATAAGTACTCGTTCTATCCTCCTGATGCTACGGCGCTTATTACTTTAATAAAATCAGGTACTCGTTCTACTACTGCTAGTGTAAGTAAAATTGTAAGAACTGTCAACCATCGTCTAAGATTGGATAATTCGGTTTTTAAGTCTTGGACATCGCCTTTAAGATCGGCGATTGATTCTTTTACGGAGCCTTTGAACTCATCAGTTGAATTACTCATTATTACCTTAATATATAACCTAAATTATGTTGCTAGACAAATTAACCTACTCCCGTCAAAGATAAGTTGGTGTGAGAAGTAGTTGGTTCTCCTTCTCCTGCTGTATAGGTGGCGTAGATGGAGATTCTTCTACTAGCATTAGTTCCAGCACTAGCCCAAGTAGCAGGCCAATTCTCAAATGCTGCTGCTGTGTATCTATTTCTTGTATACCCGCCTATGCTGTCAAAATTGTAATAACCCCCATAAGGGGCATTAACACTTGTCCAATTTACTAACCAATAGGTTGTGGAGGCAGCAAAACTATATGAAATATTTACATCAACCCAAGCTGAACTTACAGGTAAATTTCCATTACCGCTATCTTCCGCTAATTTGGAATCTGGAGCTCCTGAACTATCGCTGTAGATTGCTACACCAACGACCATACTTCCATTTTGCTGCCTTCCATAGGTAGTAAGTTTGGTAACATTTCCTGATTCTGCTGGTGAGGCAGCATTATTTGCATTTGCCGCTGTTGTATTATCTTCAGTTCCTCCCACACTTGTATATCCAAAAGTTAATCCAGCAGCGTGTCGTATTGGGTAAGCCGCATTATCTAAAAACTCCTGTGGAATAGTAACCGAGAGTACCCCATTTTCAATGTTCAATTCTCCCCAAACTTCCGTTCCTGCCGAGTCAATAATTTTCGGTCTAAAAATATGCCCAACTTTTCCACATTTATATTCTTTCCTACCAACGTAATTTACTTTGTTTTCCGAAGCATAAACGGCATAAGAACCGACTACATTTTCAGGTCGTTCTGTACCTTGATCTATTTCTTCTTGGGTAAGTTCTAGCTGGTAAAAGAAATCCAAGCCTTTGGTTTCTAGGGTAAATTTAATCTTATTAGTAAGGGGTTTTTCTTTTAGGATTATTTCAAACTCATAACCACCTTCGGGGTATTCTTCGTTCTGTATATCGTAGAAATGGGCTTCAGTCTTTTCACCTTGCCAGATTATTTTATCGGCTTCTGTGGTAACTATTGGAGTAAGCTCGTTGGTAACTAATCGTGCGGAGAAATTAACCTCGTTCGTTCCATCTTTATTTCCCCAACGACAGACTTTAATCTGTGGTAAAAACTCTCCCGTAACCTTACTGTCTCCAACTTCTACCTCCACTAAATCTTTTATGTCGTCTTTGGGAGTAGCGTAAAAGGTATTATCCCTTATAAGGTATTTCTGCTCTATCTCGGTACTAATTTTAGTTATATCTATTGCCGGCATTTACACTCCTTCCATACGTCTCCGTTTGTTTGTGGCAATCTACACATAAAGTTCTTCCATTATCTATTGCTAACCTTAAATCTGGATACAGAGCAAAGGGTTTTATATGATCTGCGTTAATTTTTCTTCCGTGTGCCTTGCCCCCTATAACACAAGCATAGTCATCTCGTATAAAAACTGCGGTTCTCCACAAAGCATATTCTGTTGACTTCCTTATTCTTTCATTTTCTGGAGTTATACCACCCTTCCACCAATGACTATTCGCTCCTGAATTATCTAATAAATGAAGATTCTTAGGCATTCTACCTTTTAAGGCTTCACTTATTTTCCTTTTGGTTTCCTCTGATTTAGGTAGTCTCATCTTAGCTTTTTCACTCATCTTTATTTTAGCCTCAATAGACATTTTCCCACCTTTCCAAGAAGTAGAATACCCAGTAATACCTCTATTCCAAGGTATCATTCCTTTTTTGAAATCTCCTGAGCGTTGTATTTTAGCTTGCGGTTTGAAATCGGGTTGTTTACTGTCACCAATCTCAATCGCTATGCGGTCTTTTGGGTTGTCTTTGGCTACTTTTGAGTAAGTATTATTTGAAAAAGTATACCCGTTCATTTATATAGAATATTCGCCACTACTGCGCTAGCAGGCGAAGCTGTAGTAGCATTATCTGCTATCGCTGAAAGAGCGGCAATTCCAATACCATTAGTAAATCCTACCAACCCGTGAGGGAACTCTACGTTAGCTGCTGCGGATGGGGGGATCGGAATAGTTAATATTGGAGTATCCGTCCCAACATTTATTGCTCCTGAGGTGTTATAAACTTTAACGTAATTAAACTTAGTATCGGAGTTAGCTAAGTAGTAACCATACAAAGAACCAGCAGTTGCTTTTACTGCTTGAGAAGCCGACACGTTAAGGGATCGATAAACAGACAGAGTTCCTACTGTGTTAGCAACCAGCTGAGATGATGTCTGCCCCACGAACGCCGTTCCCTCTTTTAGTGTTGCCGATAACTGCCCTCCAGCTGCCGATACTTGACCCACAAAGGCCGTGCCTTCTTTAAGTAATGCCGATAACGAGCCACCTGCCGCTGACACAGTTCCTTGGTTAATAAAAGCGGATATAGTTCCACTTACTGTTACAGGGTAGTTTTTAATGGTAGCCGAGATGTTACCTAGAAAATTAGTTCCTTCGTTGAGAGCAGCAGATATGTTACCCGATACGCTCCAAGGATACGTTCCTTGTTTGGCAGATACAGACCCCTCATTTAAGAAGGCCGAAAGTGTCCAACCACCGCCTTGTATTGCTGATACCCTAGCCTGGTCAGCATTGTAGGAATTTATGTTGGCGACCAAACCAGCAGTAGTTGTAGCGGGTTTAGCTGAAACAGGCGTTAAAGTTGCTGAAATGGTTTGAGTAGTTCCATCAACCAGAGTGTTATCTCCAGCAGTACCACCTATTGCAGAAACTCTAAAAGTACTGGCATCGTTTGACTTTGATGAGACGTTTAAACTAGTAGCATCCGTTTGGAAAGCGGATACTCGATTATTCGTGGCATCGCCACCCAAAGTTAGGGTCCCCCCACCAGTAGAACCAGACACCAGTAATCTACCATCAGCGGAGGTGAGCAGTCTCTTCATCGATCCAGTCCCACCAGTTTCACTATAACCAAGAATTTCCGTTACGGGTACTTGAAATTGCGGATCCCAACCCGCATAGGCCATTTCCTTTCCCGTTGTTCCGCTAGTTTGGCTAAGAGCCGATACGTCGTTTGGCATTATATTTTCCTCGGCATTAAACTACCTAAATGATCAGCTTTGACCTCATCTAAATTAACTAGCTGATCTATGGAACGTAGTAATAATGATTTCCGTAGATTATTTAACGCTTTGGTTTTGTTATTACTCACAACGAAGCTATAAACTTTATTCAATCTTTGTAAAGAGTTTGGCTCCGTAGTGAAATGAACCACCTTATCTATCATCTTCATTAGATTTTTATAAGAGCTTACTTCATCGGGTAAAAAGTTTTTATTTATCTTGGATTTTATGTACCCCTCAATTATCCGCACCTTTGTCTGTAAATTACCAAACGTTTCATCTGCGTTTTTGTTATCAGCTAGGTTCCATTCGTTCTTAATTCCCAGATAATCTACTGTGTACGGGACTCCTTTGGCTTCTTTATAAATGGAAAGTGGAGGAACTATTTTATCTAACTCTGTGGTAGAAAAAGGAGAAGGAAGTGGTGAGGCTTCTTTATTTTCATTAGCCAATTTCTCCGCTTGGGATTGAGTAAGTTGAACTTCCCGAAAAGTAACATTATCCATATCTTAATATGTTACATATTTAGGTAGAATTGTCCACTTTCCCTTCAAACAATTTTTTCAATTCCCCAACCGCTTCCGCCTGTTCTATAGACCACTTTTCCTGCCCGTCAAACAATTGTTTCAGAAGAACAACCTCGGCAGGAGTAAATTCTATTTCTTTGTCGGAATATTCGGTAAAAATAACCGTATTGGTGTCATCTATCTTTCGGGGGGTATCTTTTGCACCTTCGAGGATTTTCTTATAAGCGGAAGCGGCATCCTGCAAAGTAACAAAAGTAAACTGCTTGGGCTGGGCTACTGGTAAACCTTTATCGTTTGTTGAGATGTCAAAGAAGAGTCTACTTAACACTGCTTTTTGTGTGGCTGATTTTATTTTCATTGACTGAATCACCTTCTTTCTGTTATAATAACATTATCGTTAGGCTTAGCGAAAATTGCCAATTACCCCGCAAGGGGTTTTTGGTTTTTAAGTTAAGAAACACACTAGATCCCCATTGGTAAAGCCGTGTCCTGCCGTCCCATCCCAAACTCTTGTTTTGAGCTGGCGTAAAGTCGGGGTCGCACCTTCGGAAATATAGACAGGAGTTACATTAGCGGCAGCTGTAAAATTACCTTTTACTCTAAAATATGGCGTTGAGGGGCCAATCTCTGCCAAATAAATATTACCCGTAGCAGTAGTGAAATCTTCTATTTTTAATCCGATAGCATTGGTGATTGTGTTAGATGCAGTTCCAAAAATATATATACCATAGTAATTTGTAATTGCCTTTGTTCCTGCACCCGTAATAGAAGGATTATCAAGATAAAGACCATACATATCAGTAATATTAAGAGTACCCCCTGCCGAGGCCAGAAGATTACTTGCACCATTAATAATTCTTACGTCTGCCGCAGTACCCGAGCCACTTGCTGTTGCATAATTAACTGTTACTTGGAAATTAAGCCCTCTTATAGAAGCACCAGTAGTTGTAGCGGGAAGTTTAACAGTAGCAATTCCTGAAACACCCGTAACACTAAAACCGTCACCAGCTTCCAAAGTAACATTAGGGCTTATAACTATTCCCCGCCAATCCTGTTGCCCAATAAGTGTTGGTGATATCTCAATCCCAAACCAAACATCATTCGTACCACTTGTTTGTTTTAATTGGATACCTGTATAGGGAGTTGTAGTGGTACCAACGCCTGTATTTAATGCTAAACGGACATTGGCAACAGGAGCATTCCGAAGTCCTAAGTCGCCGCTGACAACTTGAACGTCACCAGTCAATTTGACTTGAGGAGTGGTAGTCGCTGTAGTTATCCTGTTTGTCCCGCCCGTATCGGCGATATCAGCAAGCCTAGGGGCGGCAGACCAGGAAATATCCGTGCCATCAGACCATAAAACTCTATTGGCCGCTCCCACCACAAGCTCATCCCATTTAGGGGTAGAGTTGCCATAAATTAAAGAACCACGGGAGATTGTTTGGGCTACGGAGTCGGTGTGGGTTGAGCCGTCAAGGATGGTGTGGGTGCTACCAGCGGCATCTCCTTCAAGGAGTATTTTTTTAAACGGCATTATTTTAGCCCTTTCTTTAGGCTGTCTTCCTGAAACTTAATATTAGACCACATAGGCTTAGGCTTTTTATCGGATAAGGGAAGAGCATATATCTTAGCATTAGCTTGGGATAACAGACTGGATTTGATTAGATCCAGTACCAATATAATAGTACCCAAACTATTTTTTCTTTTAGTAATTACGTCTACTAATTTATTATGAAGCTCCTCGGCCTCATCCATTAAATCTGGTTTTATATGTCCCATTATCTCTAGCTAGTATATACGTACAAATGATCGTCACTAGAGTCAAACATAATTGTACCAGAAGTACTCATGGCAGAACTTACCTTAGACGATAAAACTAATTCATTCATTACGTATATATTGGTTGTATCTATTTTATTGGAACTCACTGCTGCCGTTTGTATAGCTGCTACGTCTACGGCGGCATCCGCTAGTTCTGACGCACTTACCGCATTGGCTCCAATAGCCGCAGCATCAACCACACCAGCGGCAAACTTATCCGCACTGTCGATAAAACCAATCGCTGTGTCGTGGACGTGGTCGTCCTTACTTGCCGCTGTGCCGCTTCCTGCGGCAGCGGTGGTTCCAACATTCGCTGGAGTGTTAGTGGATAAAGACGCTGCATCACCTTCTAACAAAATCTTCTTAAAAGCCATAATGTATCACCTCCTTAACCTTGATCCAAATATAAGTGGGTATCGCTACTAAGATATATTACTCTACCTGTATTACCCGCTACTGGCAAAGTTCCTACATTATCAATTTCAAAGTCTTTTATTTGATTAAATCCCATGTAAAGATCGCCGGTCATAGTATCTCCAGAGACATGAACAAAACTACCGCCTCCTGATTCATAATAATCCAACTTTCCAGAAAAGGGATTTAATTTCCATGGCATTACTTGTCTACATCCTCCTTCATAGCTTGTTTAGTCTTTTCTAATTCTATTTGAATTGCTTTTATTTTCTCATTAGCAATTTTAACTTCCTGGTCCATTTTCTTCGTTACAGCCATCTCGAGAATTTGATCTTTGATAAAATCCCGAAGAGAACTCTTTTTATTGTTAAACAGCTCGTTTAATTCTTGCTCAGTTTTCTTTGATAACGATAATAATATTTTAGCCATCAGAACCACTTCGCTTTCTTTCCATTAAGGCTTTCATTAGGTTTTTCTGATACAGTTTCTATTTTACTCCATTTTCTACAACTTACACAATTATATGCTCCTTTAGCCTTAGGTACATCTTGTTCTGTTTTGCAGCCATCACAAATTACTTTCATTTTCTCACCCCCTAACCGTAGGTTAGTGCTGACACCGAATCCCAAATATTGTCAAAGTTCTCATTAGAATCAGCCCAAAGTTGGGAAATAAAATTACCACTTGACCAATTAAACTGTGTTACTTGCCAAACGGCTGCCGAAGTAGCTGATCCTACTACTGCCTTACCCTGATATACTGGATTATTACTAGTGTCGTTAGACACCCGCATAGTCCAATTTTTATCTACTTGTAAAGCTCTTTCTAAAGCTCCCGTAGCTGGATTATAAGATAAAGGTTCCATTACATCTACAGAGTAGTTTGGGTCAAAAGAAGCCCTATGTAAACCATGCTCGGTAGTAGGAAAATTCTCTGGGATTGCGGAAACACTATCAGGTCGAGCCATTAAACTTTACCTCCATTTCACTTTTCTTTTTAGCCCACTTATCCGCTTGTTGGCTTGCCTTGATATAGCCCACCAAACGATCCATCTTTTTCCACACCCTCTCGGTTGGTTTTATTCCGATAACACTTTCCAGTTTAGCCAATATATCTCTGTAGGACTGGGTGGAATTTTCCAAACTATACTTTTGTATCTCATCTCTCACAAACCCTTCAATAGTTTCTATTTCCTGGGGAAAGTTAGAGAACCACCAATTTAGTCCGAGATTAAAGTAATCTACCGAGTAGGGCCTACCTCTTAGACGTTCATAGTAAGTAAACGGAGGTTCTTTGGGAGGATTTTTTATCTCCTCCTTCATTTCAGGAGTCTGCATACCGCTAGCTACACCAGGTTTTGTTTCTTCTTTTGAAGTTGGTTGTGGCGTTTCTCTGAATATTACTCCTGGGCCATTTGGTTTAATTTCTTCTGCCATTCTAAATCTCCAAAAGCGTAACTGGCGTTATATTCTCTATTCTATCAGCCAGTAAATTTAGGTGAAATTGTTGAGAATCTATCTCATCAAATATCACTCGATAGCTATTATCTATTGTAGCACTAGTTGCTGCTGACGTTGGGGTAGTCATCTTTATACCCCTACTCACCCCAGTAAAGGCGGAGGTATTAGCGCTGGTGTAAGTTACCTCCTCATTTGTCCCAGGAATCCTCAAACGACCCTGCAATGGGAATAGATCGGTTGGGTCACTAAAAATCGGTATAGTGGCCGCTGAGGCGGCCAGAGAACCCTTTATCTTGGCAGAAGTATAATCTATGTCTTTAAACGGGAATATACTCTTAGTTCTCTTATCTCCTAGTAGTTTACTCTGGAAGTCCCTACCACTACTAGTAGCGTAACTACCATCAAGATATTGGATCTTATCGCTGGTATCTATTCCTAATTGCCAACGGTAATAGAAATCCGGCATCGTTCGATATTTAGTTATACTTCTCCGCAGTGTCGGTGTACTAGTCGATACGCTAGTGGATAAAGTGTATTGCAGGGAAAGCTGTTTGCTGAATGTCCCCGAGGGGTAAGGAATAGTGTATTCTCGACTGTTGGCCGAGGCGGAAATAGTGCCTAACGTAGTAAAGGAATCATCTTCAGCGAATTTATATTCCACTTTCATTGAAGTTGAATCAGGCAAATCATCCCATTGGAGAGTAGTTTCTTTCCATAGTTTATTTAGGGAGGGCAAATTGGCATCGAAATAGGAGGTTTGGAGAGTTCCTCCTGGTTGATAATATTTAGTCGTAAAGTTTTGATAAGTAGTAACAGGAGCGGTGTCGTAATTTACCATGAAATAATTATTTAAGGTGAAATCAGAATTTCTGGCGTGGGTACTAACATCTATCGGTCTGTGGAAGCCTCTTCGATCAAATATCCAAGTACTACCATCGCTATTCTGGGCGGTATTAATATAAAGTTTATCATCTACTGTATCCATATCGTTAATTCTTGGTTTGCCTGGAATTTCAAATAGCTTGTCCAATGAACTAAGATCATAGATAAATATTTCCCCGTGGTAGGTACCAATAAACAAAGTGCCGTTATATACCTCCAAAGCCGTTACTTCTGTCCAATGAAAAGGTGCTACTAAATCGTAACTTACGCCGTCATACCGCCAAAGTTCGCCGTTAAAGTTACTCTCGTCAATGTTTCCTCCTCCATAGGGCTTACCTCCTCCAATAAATAGATACCCCGCATATTCTTTTAGTGCCCAAGGGTAAGCAAAAGTTGCTAAGACTTTATCTTTATCCCATGTTGTTCCCTCGTCAGTAGATTTGTAAATACGCCCTTCATCACCAGCACCTACATATAAATTATCACCGTATTTAGCTACACTAATAGAAGGGCGTGCTACCGCTGAATCAACTATTTGGGTTCCCCAAGTACCAGGATCGCTACCCGTCAATTTTACTAAACCTATTGATGGTGTGTTTCTATCATTATCTCCTATTATTCCTGTGGTACCCCACATAACTACTGTTGTTTCACCACTAGTGGTTCCATAAAGTTGGTTTATACTTCCCGATACAGAGGCCGCCTCGTAATACCAAGCACAGACAGCGGTTTGAGCACAGGGGTAAACATAGACATTACCGCTAGATAATCCCATGTAAAGTCTTTTACTTGCTCCTTCACGATGTCCCATTGATCTAGGTTCTCCAGCGCTTACTGTTGGGAATGTTTGGGTTATGCGGGACAGTTCCAGCTTCTCGCTTTCAGTAGGGTTGGTAGCTGCGTTCTTCCAAAACCTGCCAGCATCGTTAAAGAATTCCTGTTTAGCTCCATTTTGCCATGTAAGTTGTACCCAATGACTCCAGAAAGTAGCATCACGATAAAACGAGTCCCCACTAGCATTTCTATTTACAAACTGCGGTGCCTCGTCTCGGCTATAAATAGGCCTACCAGTTCTAGGCTGATTGGCTAATTTATAACCAACACTATTCAGTTCTACGTCATTTACTCCAGCTATTCCTGGCACTTAACTTATCCTTTCAAAATAACCTATGATAGATATTCTCACTATATCAGCGGTGGTCGCACTAACCGACCACTCGTATATCTGGTCTGTATCGGTTTCTACCATAAATGAATCTCTAACTACGGTGCCGGCTGATTGAACTCTTGAGACACCAGTTGTATCGTCTTGTGCTTCCGCTCCCCCATTTACTCTAACATAAAGGGTTTCCCCACCTGCCGTTCCTCTAAACCCCACCCTACAGGCTACTGCAAAAGTTCTGCTTGTTACGTAAGCGCTAATGTCAGAGTCATTCCAGGCAGTTGTTGACGGATCAGTATTTACAACCTGGACTGGTGTGATAGGGACATACCTAGTAGGGGGATTTATAAAAGCTGATTGAGTTAATTTCTTGCTGGTTATTCCCTCGTGCCCATGGATTCCAAGTTTCCTTATTTGGTCAAACAGCCCTGGTGAAAGATGACTCAGTTCTATCTCTCCTTCAGCAATGGAGTTTTTGTCTACCAACTCTTTGGGTTTATTGGATAGAGTTCTGGGATCACTCATACACTTAATATATTACAGACTTGGAGGTAAAATTCAACTTTAGGACACACAACTTGACAAATAATTTTATAGGGTGTATGATTTTCGTGTATGACTAAACGTTTTTCAGGTTTCCCGCCAGAAGGACAATATTGGCAATTCCCCACAATAATCAATGGTTTCGTAGATATTTTATCAGGAAATGAGTTCAAAGTTTTATGGTATATCCTTCGACACACTTATGGGTTCCAAAAATCTGCGGATAGAATTTCTATATCCCAAATCATGTATGGAATTAAAAGAAAAAATGGAACTACTCTTGATGTAGGTACGGGAATTAAATGGAGAAAAACCGTTGTGGACGCAACTAAAAACCTAGAAAGGTTAGGGTTTGTTAAATTAGTTAAAAAAACAGGAAAAACTACTCTTTATTCACCACTAGTTCGAAATTCACACCAGACTAGTTCGATTAACGAACTGGTCGGTGGTTCGAAAAACGAACCCACAATAAATAATATTACAATAGATAATAACAATAATGGTAAAACCATTGAAAATATTAAAAACCATATAAGAACAGAGGTATTGGGTGGGCCTGCGGTGTCTGCCCAAACTGTATAGTTAGAAGGTGATGAATATGAAACTAAACATAAATTGGAGTTTGGCATTCAAAATCTTCCTTGGCGTAACGGCCGTAGTGTTCTGGGTAATCCTTATCCTGGGTATTATTTCCACTTTTTATTTTCCCGATCCCAACGAGGAATTAAGACAATATGTCGACAAACAGGTTAATTATCTTACTGACTTTGTTGATGAAGAAAATCAGAAAACAATAGATTACGTCAATGAGGAAAACATCAAACTACACGATTTTGTTGATGACTCCAACCAAGATACAATAGACCAAGTAAATGATACATTGGGCTATTAATAATTAACTCGGCCTACCAGTTTTCGACTTACCACCTGCACCAAAGAATAGCTTGCCAAATGTAGGGCTTAGGCCAAAGAGTATGGATCCTAATAATCCTAAGGCCGTACTTTTACTAGCCACCCCTCTTGCTAGACCAGCGAGACTTCCTAAATTAAAACCCTCACCCGCCCTAGTAGATCTTGTGGGTAAACCACCACCAACTACAGACCTACCACCCGTAACACTAGCTCTGGGGGGAGTGACCCTCCTGGCGGGGGCTGCCCTAGGAACATTCAGTCGAGCTCCTACGGTCACGCCTTGGGCTCTAGGGCCACCTACTGGTCCTCTAGCAACTGCTCTCCCCGCTCTACTAACTCTAGCTGGAGCCTCAATAATGGCGTTAATTAAGGTGGCTGCCTGTTCAGGGGAGAAATTACCATCCCTTAATAATCCCTCTAGTTGGGCTAGGAAAGGCCCTTGGGGGGACTCAAGAAATTCTTGAGACACGCCAGTCGGCAGTTCTTTTTCTAGCGGCTCTTCCACTCTTTCTCGCAAAGCAGTTCCAGGCTCTATTTCTGGGGCTGGCTCTGGCGGTTCTGTCCGTTGTTCAACCACATTACGCAGAAGCCCACCAGGTTGTAATCTTGGTGCTTGTTGTTCTAAAAACGGAAATGTTGCCATATTCACCTCCAATCATCCTTTATAACTTGTGAACACGGTTTGTGCTCGTTTTAATGCTTCTTTATAACGTCTTTCAAAACTCTCGGCAATATTCAAAAACTCTGCTGCCGAGTCTTGGTTTATACCTCGTTGGTCAAGAGCAAATTTACGCATTGCCTTAGCCTTAGCATAGTTCACTATTAGTTCATCATCCCTTGTAGGAACAGTTAGGGCAGCACTACCAGCACTAGGGAGGTCGTGCTGGGCATAATACCAAATATTAAAGTAGTTGCCGGCTGCCTGGAATAACGGATGGTCGTCTTTAAATAAATACATAGACCCACTCCAAATGTCCACATCAGGAATATTTTGTATCCCAGTAGAACTTTCTACATATTCCAATCGTTTAACAATAAAGGGGGCAGGGGAAAGTGCCGATACAACGTAGCTTCTTCTATTTGCCGAGGTCACTATAGAACTGTCAAAGACCTCCCGATAAACATATTGGGAGTAATCCTTAATGCCATCGACAACATACTGTTGGATCTCATCCAGTAGTGTTCCTGTAACGGCACTTTTGAAGGTGTTATTTGTCTGGTCGTTAATTTCGCCACTAACCCGAATAGCCAGCGCACTCAGTGAGCTCATCTTACCTAAATATATTACTTATTTTGGGAAATATTGCAACTTACGGTTTGCGATAATAATACTTATCGTAAATATCCTGCCAAACTTCTACGTACTTGTGAGCCTGTTTCTCCAGGTTATAGTGGTTCATTACGTCATCGTAGCCTTGTTGGCCTATTTTCTTTCGTAGAGTCTCATCTTCAATTAGCCTGGATAATTGTTTTATCCAATCCTCTTTATATTTAGCAAATAGAATATTCTTACCGTGTTTGGCTATTCCGTAAGGATCTTTGTTGTAAGCCCATATTGGGGAGGCTACTACAGCCGCTTTACTAACAGCGTATTCCATCCAACGTATCTGACTCTTGCCTCGGTTAAAAAGATTATCTAACAGTGGGGCTATTCCTATGTCGTAGCCAAGGGAGTATAGATAACGGGGATAATGAGCCAGATTCTTAAATTTGTGGTGGACTATTACTTTTTTCTTTTTCAGGTCGTACCACCAATCAGGTAATTGACCAATGAAATGGAATCTTACTTGTGGATACTTCTTAGCAATTACGTGAATTACTTCTTTTAGTATACGCAGATCCCCCCAATGGGCGTTTGCTCCTGTCCAACCTATTTTTATTAGTTTTGTATCTTCCCATTTTGGGTTGCGTTTATAATCGCCTATCCAGTAATCTGGGTCAACCATATTAGGACAGATGTAGATCTTGCTATGAAGTTGCCTGTATAGTTTTTTCAACCCTGGAGTGGTTACAATTACCGCATCGGCTAATTCAAATTGTTTGTTTGCCCAAATGTCAGTTTGCTCACTGCCAGGCCTGTAATACCTGGCCCCTGGATTGTAGGGGGGCACATAATGAACAAAGTCATCTGTTTCTAACACTAAGGGTTTTTTGAGGTCCCTTATAGCCAGCATTAAAGCCGAGTGTTCCCTCATATCCCTGCGCATCAACACAATCACATCAGCCCATTTACAGAGCTTCTCTATTAGAGTTACTTTGGGATCAATAAAAGGATCTTTGGGTATTCTCTCCATCTTCTTCTGGAAATCTTCTTGACTAGGAGGTAGGCCTTTATCCTCGCAGTCTCTTACGTAGGCCTTCCAATCTGGATAGCCGTGAGATCGCCAGTAAAAAGGTAAGGTTTTAACTTCCGCTAGGCCTAATTTATTAACCCATTTGGCTGGCTGGATCATGCGCCAGAGGCCAACTCCGGAATTTTGAGTGTGCAGTAAAGATACTCTAAGTTTGCTATTTTGCTTCATCTACCAATATATCTTCCTTTCTTATCTCTTTTGTATGGGTGCAATCTTCGATGTATTGAAGAATGTGTATCATTACCCTCTAACAGCATTAAATTATCTGGTCTATTATCATCAGGAGTATGGTTCAAATGGTGTACTACTTCCTTTGAGTGTAGTAACCTATCTATTTTTGTTTCCATAATTATTCGGTGTTCCATTATGTAACCACCAGACCTTGAATTTGGATGTTCTGGTTTATATACATGAATATATCCTTCGGTATCTTTATATCGCCCACCTTTCCAATGAGGGTTTTTAGTTCCAACCTGCCGTTTTCTAGCATCAATAAGATTACAGCGTTTAGAACAGAAAATACCTTTAGCATCTTTACGGGGAATAAATTGTTTACGGCATTGCTTGCATAACTTCTCCATACACAAACATTATACCATACTTTGTACAGGGTGTGTAGTAGAGTTACTTTAAGTTTCATTGCCTTTTAACCATCCTTCGATTATCTGTTTTATTCTAGTTTTGGCTGTACCGTTACCAAAGGCATAAATTTCAGGCCACGGGTTTCCCCCAATAGTTACCACGGGAACACCACTCCAATAGGCCTCTTTTTGTAGACCTCCCGAGTCAGTATAAACTTTCTCTGCATCTTTCAATCTATAAAGCATACTGTGATAATCCATCGGTTCCAATAAATGAGCCTTATTTTTCCATTTAGCAAACAGTTTTCTCGTCCGGTGGTGGAGTATTACATAAACATGGCGATGGAATAAAGTAGCCACGTTCATCCAAGTATCTATAGTCTCTCTGTTGGCGTTTTCTTTTCGGTGGATTGTTACAATAGCGTAATTAGCATGAACTCGATTATTAAGATAAGAGTCGTACATTATATCGCCAACTATATGGGCGGTAGATTTTAAACCCTCGTTAATTAAGTTATTGTAGGCAAGTTGGGTAGGAGCGAAATTAAGAACTGAAATATGATCCACTATCTTACGGATTTTATTCTCCACTTTAGCTGAATTATCCCTTATTCCTGCCTCAATATGGGCTATTGGAATACCGGCTTTTTGGGCTGCCTCAGCACCCCACAAGGTAGACTTGGTGTCTCCATAAACTATCACTAGACTAGGGTTTTCGGCCAGTAAATAGTTGTACAAGTCCTGATGTTTTTTAGTTTCGTAATCAAATTTATCTCTTACATCTATCATTTTTAAGTCATAGTGCTGACCAGTATTTATTACTTTTCCCAGTTCAGGAATACATTTAACAAACTGAGGCCTTGTTCCGAGTATCTGGATAACACTAGTGTTTGTGCTGTCGGAGTTCATCAGATATTCCTTCTTTTATCTTCCAAGCGGTTCCCTTCTCGGCGTTACTCGCAACAAAGGATTCACGGGTAAATGCGCCACCACAATAGTCACATACTAGTCTGGCAACTATCCTAGTCCCATCCTTTCTTGGTTCTTCCGTAAAATCTATTCGGTTGTCTAGCGGCATTAAGCCTCACCTCCTTTATTCTCCACTATCATTAGTTGTAATGTTTCATTGGGGTTCCAAGTCGATTCTTTTGGTAGTTTTATCTTTTTCACTATTTTGAAATACTTGTCGTAATCATGATCTTGGTTGTAATCAGCCGAATCGAACCCAGTAGACTCTATCAATATTAATTTATCACACGAGTTCTTGAGCTTTTCAGCGGTCCTAGCCATATCCTCTTCGTCTACGTGCTGTAAAGTGGTAAAAGTGAACCCAAGATCATAATGAGTGTCGCCTGTGTCTAATTCCCTAACATCGGAAACATAGAATGTTTTATCTGGATGAAATTGTTTAGCAAAGGAAACTAGCCGAGATGAAACATCGAAACCAACGTAGTTGACCCCGTTAAACAACGGAACATAACGGCCATTACCGCAGCCAATGTCTAATACAGTTTTAAACTCGTGATTAGTCAACTCCTGTTTGATTTCATTCTCAAAAGGAATCTGATCATGGCCGGCCTGCAACTCCCAACCATCTGCCCTTGCTTCCCAATACTTCTTTGGGTCATAGCCAGACTTACCCACGTAGCTATATATTTTCTGACGGAATTTCTCCGGCTCTACTAATTCCCGATAGTACTTACTTCCTTCTACATTAAGTGGTAGTTGTTGCATGTCTTTTATTCTCTGTTTTATTAATTCTTTGTCGCCTGAATTAACAAATAGAACGTGAGGCAGTCTAATATTAAATAGTACATTCCTTCCTGCCATAACAAACTCCATCAATGAGATAGGAAAACCATCGTGAACCGTCAATCTTACCAAAGCAGAACAGTCTTGAAGAAACTTGCCCATGTTCTCTGGCTCTATATAACCAACATGTTGAATGTTTTTATCCTTAGATTGGTTAAACCTATCACCATAGAAAAGGAAATCTATATCTGGCAATTCCTTAGCTACTTCATACATTAAATCCTTGTAGTAAAACTCAGCGTTCTGAGAGGGTATATAAACTGCCACGGTAAACTTTTTGGGCAGGGGCATTACTTCGTACTGTACTGATGGCGACAAGGGCTGTATTTCCGTCTCGAACCCGAGTTCTTTCATCTCTGCCTGGGTCTGTTCAAACTCAGTCAGATGGAAGAACTTATTAGCATCAAATTGATTTCTCAGGTTCTTTACATTTAACAGACTGCTGTTCATTAATCCCCAAATGTCCGTTCCTACCCAATGAACTAGTTTGGTTGCCGAAGTTAGTTTTCCATCTACCGTTGTAAATACAGCGGAGCAATCCTTAGCAATGTTTGGATAAAATCCTAGTAAATATATCAACTTGAAATTATGGGGTTTCGTTTGAGGAGCGTAGCGAAATTCAGCCTCCAATAACTTAGCTACATTCTTAGCGTGAAATGGAGCTCCAGGACTAGCAACACATATCTCACTTTCTTTAATTCCCCATTTATCTTTTATTTGTTTGGTTACGCTTAACCAGTTGTTGTGAGAATGGTCTGATAATCCACCAGGCTGTGGTGGCAGCGTTTCAAAGAAAATGTCTGGTCGGTATAGCCCCTTAGTCTTACCACCTTTTTTATCCTCCCCAAGGATAATGGCTAAGTAAAAGTCCCAATCTTGTAAACTAGGAATATTTGGATCCCAACCACCATTATTCCATTTCGGGAATAGTTCTTTCCTAAAAGGCATAGAGCCATCAATGTAGTTGTATTGCTTAATGAAATATTCATCGTAAGGTTCACTCATAAATACCCCACCGTGAGGAGGGGAAAAGCGATAGCCCCCATAAAGAAAACCATACTCAGGATATTCATCCAAACTTTCCACCCATATTCTGGCTATTCCTGGGAACAGAGCCGAATCTGCTGGTAAAAATGACCAATATCTACCCTTGGCTATTTCCGCACCCTTGTTGCGGGCCTCACAGGCTCCCGCTTTGTCTAATTTGATTAGATGGATATTTTCCCTACGTTTCTGGCCAAGTTTATTATAGATGTTGTTCATCTCTTCCCAGGATTTATCGGTGGAACCATTTTCCACCATTATTAATTCCATCTTTTCCCAGATATCCTGCTCAAGAAGAGAATTAACAAAACCCCGCAAGTAAGGAGCCTTATCTTTCACTGGTGTAATAATACTTAGATCAATATTATTTATCATACATTCCTGAATATTTTATAATTTCCTCTTCGGTCATGCCGAAGAAGTGATATATTTCGTGGCGTAAAATATTGCGTACACTTTGTTTAATATTTTTTCTAATAGTCCGTAATGGTTTTTCAAAAAGGTAAATATTACTAGGTTCATTGGGTATTCCCTCAAACCGACCAAATATGGTACCGCTATGCACTTGGTAATAAAGGGCTTTTTGTACAGTATCATCGTCCTCCTTTTTTACTACAATTTCCAATAACCCATCGCATTTGTCACGAACCCTCTGAGGAAATTCCTCATACACTTCTTTAACAATGTCTTCAATACTTTTTTCTTTTCCCACTTTTTTTCTCTTTCTTTGCTTGATGCTGCTTCTTATTATTCGGAGCCATTGCTCCGTACATTCCGCTGCTCTTAGTTGTTGTAGTCGCCATAGATTTCACCTCCTAGTACTGATCAGATAACCAGGTTAAAACTGCATTGATTATTTCGCTTTGTTCCTTATCTGTCAAACTAGGATAAATCGGTAATGAGACCCCTAACCAACCTGTTTGTGGGTAGTGATACGATGCCTGAATTCCAACTTTACTTAAATATTCAATTAAGGATCCGACTTTATCAACACTCCTAACCATAAAAGGAAACAGGGTGGTTCCTTCCCAGTTCTGCCCAAAAGCTGTATTATAAACATCTCTTATTTCTCGTCTTCTTTTTAGAAATCCTGGGAGTTTCTTTAACTGCTCAATACCAATAGCTGCTGCTATATCGTTACCGTCATACCCACCCGCCATGGCTTTAACAGTATAGTTCCACCCGCCTGATTGCCTATCATAAGTAGATTTACTTATCCCGTCTTGCCAATAGAGTCTTGCCTTTTTATAGATTTCTTCACCATCCGTAACAAACATGCCCCCGTAACCAGTCGTCATCGCTTTAGTAACGTAGAATGAGTAACATCGAATTTTACCTATCAACGGATCTTTGGGCTCTATCCTATGGGCAGAATCCTCAATATCTGCAGCACCTTCGTCTTTCATTCCTCCGTAGTGAACAGTGACATTTATCATCTGACTGTTTTCCAAACCATCCTCGCCCAATGAATAACCCATCTCCTCGGCAGCCGCATAAGTAGCTGAATAGGTATTCTTGGGATATTGTAGCCAAACCTGGGGGTACTTTTCCTTATAATATTTAAAAGCCATCTTTAACGCCGAGGTACAACTGTTGGTAAAGATCGCATACTTCACGCCCACAAACTTAGCGAATTTATCTTCGAACTCTTTGGTTTTCTCCCCAGCAGCCAACCACCCACTACGCAGTACTTTTGTTACGGCTTCTTCTTCTTCTTTTCCTATGTCTGCCTTAGCAAATTTAATCATATGAACTTACTTTTTATATGCCACCAATAGAAGTCCAAGTATCTAAAAAATTCATAAATAGGTAAATACCACCGTTTAGTTTCCCTTCTGTAAACAAAACTCCCTTTGTAATCTTTTTGGTAATATTGGAACCGAAGGTTATACCACCAATCCTCTGACTCTCTCTTCGTCCACTTTGCATTCAAGGATATTTTTCTTTTCATTAATCCTTTTCTATTGATACCCATCTGGGTAAATTCTTTTCTTTTCGTAACTCAGGAGACAACTCCATTGAATTAGGACAATGCTTTTTATGTTCTGGAATACCGCAATCATACAAAAGCATCTCTGCTAAACTATTTCCTACATAAGGGCGACAAGTCATTCTAGCCATTCTTTGTGCTTCTGCTGCCATTCGATAGTATTCTTCATACTTTCTTCAAAACTTAGTGGGGACTGCCACCCAAGCTCCTTTAACTTAGTGCCATCCAGCCCGTAATGCAGGTCGTGTCCTGGGTTTTTAGTGTGGAAGTCTACCAACTCATATTCCAGTTCCTTGTCCATTAAACTAGCTATTTTCTGAGCAAGTTCCAGATTATTAAGTCGAATATCACCAACGATATTATACCTATCGGGTTTATCAATGTAGCCTAGGTTATGTAGGGTTGGTTTGGTATTATTGATAATAAACAAAAGAGCATCAGAAACATTCCTTGAGTGAATATAAAACCTTGATCCAATTTGTCCATCAGAGGCGGAGTGTATTTGTACTTTTTCTCCCTTACTTAGTTTCTTCTGGATCATAGCAGGAAACTTACTCGGTGCCTGCATCTCCGAAAAATTATTCATCGTGTTAGTAATAATTATGGGTACTCCGTAGCATCTCCACCACGCAATACAAATCGCCTCCTGACAGGCTTTAGATGCGGAATAAGGATTTGAAGGAATTATTGGTTCCCATTCTACGTGACCGCCACTAGTAAAAGGAGCTGGGCCATACACTTCATCGGTAGAGAACTGGATAAATACTTCTGGTTTTACCAGCCGAGCGTACTCAAGAACATTCAGCATCAAGTCAGTGTTGTTCTTAATAAACGGGATTGGATCGTCTATTGAATTTTGGACATCGGAACGGGCAGCCATGTTCACTATGTAATCTATGCGCCCAATTTGGGCTACCTGTCTCGAGGTAAGGGGAGCGTTTAAGTCATGGGTTACTATTTTTGTTCTCTCTACCCAATCGGGGTGGTCGTTAAAGGTTGTGGTAATTCGATCAAAGTACCCTTTATGCCTAAATGAGTCAACACCCACCACTTCCCAATCAGTATTGTGCATAACGTGAGCCAAGCAATGCACGCCTATCGCACCACCAACCCCTGTTAATAACAATCTTTTCATACTGCACTCAAACTTAACTCATTAAATATAATCATTTTTAGATCGTGAAGTTTGTAAAAGAGCTGTTTTGGGCTAACCTTGGCTCGATCGTCAAGGTAAGCTTCCAGCAATTCTAATGCCTTTTCTTTTGGAGTAAATTCGAATAAAACTTCTCGGCCAGTTTTGGAGTATTTAGTGTAGTTTAAACCTGAAGCTAGGAAGTAAGCAGCCAATTTATAATCTTTAGTTATAAATATATCATCCATTATTAAATATATATAAATTTAATTAACGCATATTTACCGTAACTTGTCAAATTAGCGAGTAAACCCGTTTAGTACTACCACACAAGCACTAGTAAAAGTGGCACTTACGTTGGGGATAGCTCTAACAAAACCTATTGCTCCTCCGCTCACAAACGAATCTTGAGACACGTATTCTCCTGCCGCTGGAATAGCCACCAAAGAAGAAGAAGTGGCCCAGTTATACCAAGTGCTACCATCTGGAGATGCTTCCAACTCTACTGCTGTTGTACTAACTGTTCTAGTAATGTAGGCAGTTAGATGTGTTAGTCCCTGCACATCAATGGTAGATCCAGACGTTAATCCAGATGCTCCCGTGCTTAGAATAGTTGATACAAAATAATTACCGCTATTCTTCGGTACATAGACTGGTTGTGGTTGTAATCCTATATCTACTGTCATTTTACCTCCTAACTACTGGGGGCATTGAAAGGGGTGAGCCTAAAGATACCCCCAGCTAGTCAAGATTCATCTGTTATCAGATAAACTGTACTGCTGTCGGAACAGTCACACCTGCGGAAACATTTAATAGTTTCGCTGCTAAGGTGACCTTGTAACCAACAGTGCTAAACTGGTTCAATGGATCAGATTTGTCAAACTGATTAGATGTTTTGACAAATGTCTGTATTCCACCTTCCATTTCAGTTAGACCGAAGTAACCTTGGCCAAAGGCCATGTTGTAGACGGCACAAACTGAAGTGGCTGAAGTTGATTGCGAAGAACCAAGATAGATTGACCCATAATTGGCACTTGTTGTAGTTCCAACTTCAATAAAACGGAATCCGTAAAGCCTTCCAATTTCTCCAGCGTAAATGTTACCTGGATTGGAATACTTATTAACATCAAGCCACTGCCCAGCTGTTCCAGATTCGCTTCTTAATTGCTGTCCTGCTAATGGATGAGTAACCCATACGTAGTAACCATCACTAAATGGTTTAACGTTAAGCCTTTTAAGTCTTGCCTCAGCGTGTTGGACAACAGAAGCAACTAATGTATCGGCTGAGTAAACGGCCGACACAGTGGTTCTGGTATTTGCATTGGAGAACGTTCCCGAAACCCTTTCTACGATTTCACCAGCACCATCAATGATGGCGTTTCTTACATAAGTGTCTACAGAAAGAGCGGCTCCATCAGCTAATATTCGGATAGCTTCTTCAACTTGGGAATCAATGGCGGTCAGTTCTAGCATATCTGAAATACCGATGACATCCCCTAGTTGTTGAAGTCCAGCCGATACGGTAACTGAAGACAGTGCCCTTGCAGACGGTGCTGTACCCTCGGTAAGGGTGTCACCAATTGAAGGGACGGAGTATCTTCTCCAAATTACATTAACACCAGCTTGTTTTGGGACTGGTCTGCGTACGGCAAATTGAGTAAGTTTTAGCTGTGGAACTAGATAATCTAGCGCCAGACGATCGTAAAACGTACTAATTGCCGCAGCCATCCCTGCGGAACCGGTTGTTGTAGTTGCCATATTTCTTTACTTCACCTCCTATCGTTCTACTACAGGTAGGAGTTTTCTAAGCTCCTCTGAGTTTAATTTACTAATATCAACCTGTTCTGGAGGAGTATATTGTGGATTCACCGCTGCTGCTTTAGACTCGGTTGGAGATCCGCTACCCTCATAATCTTGGGCAAAAGCCTCAAAATTTGCGTTAAACTCCTCTGGAGTCTGCCCTTGAACTGGGTAAATATCTTTATCTGCTTGTTTCTTTAGAAAAGAAACTGCCTTCGGGAAATCTGTTTCCTTTTGGGCCAGATAACCTCGGTATTCTTTTTTGAGTTCTTCTACTTCAAGTTTTTGCTGTATTTCAGCAAGACGCTGTTCAGCCTTTTCTGCCTTAATCCGGTATTGTTCGCCTTCGGTAAGACCTTGAAGTTCAATCTCATCAAGTCTACTTTTGGTATCTTCCAGTTCTTCTTCAAGCTGCGTAGCTCTGCCTTTATTTAGTTTTTCCCTTTCCCGAGAAAGCTGCAGAGCGTGTTCCCAACTTTTAGCATCCGGCTCTAGCTTGGTGTAATCCGCTGCTGGTTCGGTTCCTTTGTCCTCATCAGACTCTGGTGACGTTTCAGCTGGCTCGTCTTGGGTTTCGGTTGCTTGGTCTTCCTCTTCTGCCTTTTCGTCAGGAGTTAGAGGTTTCCCAGGTATTGCGTTACTCACGACTATCACCTCCTTTATTAAGTTGTTACCTTAATATCTAACGAGTATTCCTTTGCTTGTCAACTTACGGGAAGACTTGGGGAGGAGTCCCAGTAGTCGACTCCTTGGTTTTTTGTAACTCCATTATTTCTTGTAATCCCTGTTCCTTTTCAACTATTCCATTTTGTATATCTTCGTAGATATTTTTTATTCTTCGTACCCTAGCATTTTGAATTAGTTTATTGACTCGTTGTTGATAAGGGTCTTCAAATTCTGGTTTGGCTACTCCTGTAGCATACGGAGTAAAATAATTGGATATATCTCTTCGGGCAGGTTCCCCATCTGCAGTTTCATAAAACGGTAGATTTTTGGATAAAAATGGGACATCGGAAACTAGTTGCTGCTCTAAGTTTCTTGGCCTTCTGAATACTGGATCAATTACCGTAGTAACGTAACGCATAAGCCCAGAAAAGGGCTTGAACTGTGAAGCAGTAAACCCAATATTCTTGGCGAAAGAAAAGTCTTCTCTTCCTTGAGCTAAATTAACAAAGCTACCAAGACCGCTTACAAAGGTCTGTTGCGACCAGAAATTTAGCGGCGACAACACAACTTTGGTTAGATTATCAAGTTTTGAATCAGTTAATGCCTGAGGAAACTCAGTAGTATAATATTTCATTGCTGCTGGAATACCCAATGCCCAAGCGAATACCCCAAAAGTTTGTAACGGCACCCATCTATTTCCTACTTTTACAGAAAAAGGCTTTCTCCCTGAATCATAGAACAGTTTCTTTGCTATTGGATCGTTTGGAGCCGCCCAAGTAGTCTTACCTTCCAATGCCATATTGGCTCCTATTAAGGTAGCCACTGATCCCAACATCGATTTAGCCAACTGAGATCGCTTATTAGTCGCCCCAATCAATGTTGTTACACCCACTGGGGAGTATTCAAGCCATTGTTTGGCTATATTCATTGGAGTTCTTATAAAAGGAATGAACCACCCTAAACCAACATTACGCAGCCCGTATGCTCCCTTAGTTAGGTTATCAATTGCATTTAGTACCGCTCCCTGCCCTTGGGGTTTTAAGTCCCCACGAAATAGCGAATATTCCGCAATTCTTGCTGCTTCGTCAGCTGGTGTTCCCTTTGCCATCTCACCCGCCTTAATTATAGTAGAGAAAAACTTATCCCCTGCTTCCATTAGCTGCGAAGGTAAGTTATATCTACCCAGTTTACGGGGCTTTACTATTCTACCCATCTGTCCGCTAACTACATCCAACTTACCAAAAGCTTCTCCCTTTTTAACTGACTTTATAAAAGCCGATATTCCTTCTGGTAGAGCCTTTAATGCTGCTAACTCATATCGAATTGCCTCCATAGGCCTGCCCTCTGCCGCTAATGTAGCTGGTCTAGTAATGAAAGTTTGGATGGAGTTGCTCCAAGCATTTCTAATATGGGTCAGAGGATTAGAAAGCATATTAGCGTATCGGTATTCATCTAAAACATCGGACACTCCCCACGGTAATTTTTTACCTATATGTTCCCAAGCTTTTCTTATTAACAATGCTTTTTCTTCTTCATTTAGGGTTACTTGCGCTTTTTTCATTATACTAGTAATTATTTTGCTATCCTCAGCAGTAAGCTTTGCTTCTGGTTGCTTAAATACTTTCCGCACCAACTTAGTAGCTAATCCCATATTTCTATTGGCTGTAGCTATCTGCTTGGCCGCATAACGCAACATTCCCTCCGGAGAGAGTTTAGACCAAATGGAAAATGCCTGAATACTTTGTCCCGCCTCAGTTCCCTTTCTTGCCAATGTTTCGGCAATTTCTCCTGCCTCATCAAACCTTTTGGCACTTTGAGCTTGTCGCATGAGTTCTTGCCCAATGGCATTAGTTTCGGCAGATAATGGTTCCTCAAATACCCTAGTTTTTGCTGCGTCATAACCTTTAGTTACAATTTTCTGGGCGTTAGTTAAAGTTTCTACATTGGTTACTGGTTGATACCTACCCTTAATTATTCTTTTTACCTGTGGTGCTGTAACAGGAGATTTTTTTAGTGTAGTTATAAATCCTCTTTGCTTACCCGCTTGTTTGGTAACTAGTTTAAGTAAGTCGTATGCTTGCGGGGCTTCTTTTTTCAATTGTTTAAAGGTAATTTCTTGCCCTTTTTTTAATATATTTTCTCCCGCCGTTAAATGGTAAACAAATTTGTTAGCTGTTTCTTTTTTTAATAGTGCTAACTGAGCCTCTGTTAAACGCACAAATTTTTTGGTTCCCGGTATTTGTAAAACAGAAGTTGCTAACTTAGACAGTGCATTCGATTTACGTAATTTGGCGACAGCACCAATGTCACCAGTAGGGGTGGCTAAAGTTGCCCCAAATCCAATTAACCCAGGTGCCGATATTGTTCCCAATGGTGTCCTGGTCTTCAAATAACGTAAGGGTGTTCTTTCCGCTGAATATTCAATATCCTTACCCAGAAATTCAAACGGAGCACCAGCGATATTGAAGGCTTCGGCTGCCAAACTTTTGGCTACATTAGGTACAGTTAGTGGCCTTTTTTTGGCAATACCAATAGTTTCTTTCGTGCTTTTAACTAAACCTGCCAGAGCTTCTTTACCGGCAGTAACCAAAGGTATCTTCTTTTGGGTTGCTTGTTGATCTTTCAAGTACTGATTAACTAGGTTTTGAAAGGGAATTTTTGGGAACTCTTTCTTTTTAGGAGTCGTACTTGTGATATAGCCTGGTTTAAACGAGGCCACTTCTTTAGTTAGCTTGGGTAAACCTACCTTAACTTGGGTAGGTTGAGCTAAAGGCTTTGGCTTAGATCCAACCCCTTCTAAATTCTTCAAACTTTGTTGTAACCTTAATGAAGCGGCCATAAATCATCCTAGAAAAACTTGCCGAAGAACGGTAGTTTCTTTAATGTTTTTTGTACTGGAGCCAAGACTTTAGATATGGCCAATAATGGATCAAACTTAGGTATTGGTTTAGTACCAGGTGCCGTGTATTTACCCAACCCAGGTAATTTGGCCACATTAACAGGAACAGTCTTTTTAAGCTGAGGCGTTGTTAGTTTTTTCTTTAATGGCGGACCTAATATACCTTTAGTCTGTTTGGTTTTTGGTATATTAATAATTTTCTCTTCCCTCAATGGTCCTAATACCTGCCTAGGCGCTACTCCAGGAACTTTGGTCATAAGCAATGATGGTAAATTTATATTGCCTGGTAATGGTTTCCGAGGTATTTGAGTTCCTTCAATCAAACCCTGCTGCCTAGGTGTAACAAGCGGTAGGGGTCGTTTTCTTTGTAACTCCGCTGTTCGTATTTCTTCTCCTTGGGGTATAGCTAATAGTAACCGTTCCGATTGGCGCAGTTTTTCAGGATTTCCTTCTAATATGCCTTCATTACGTAATCTTAATGCCTCTTGATACTGTTTATTAAGGGAACTAGTTAAATTACCAATTACTTGATCCCCTACTCCATAGGCTAACGCATCAGCCTCATCTATTCTTTTTCTGATGTTTTCAAAATTAGACCTACCAAATAATGCTTCCTTGGCGGCTAAGTCAGGATTTTGATCCTTAAGTTGTTTAAATTTAATATCTGCTTGAATACTTTGTATCTCCTGTGGATCACTAATATTCAATACGTCTTGAATAAATTCTGGCGAACTGATGTCAGCTCCAGTTAAACCTAATCTACCTTCAAAGTATTTTCCGTAGGCGTTCAGGTTTGTAACTTGTTTTCCTCCTTCAAAGAAGAAACTATGCTGGGCTGGATTAAAACCATCTCTACTAGTCGCCGGATCCGAAACTACTCTTACTACTGTACCGTCAGGGCGTAAAACATTCGCTACCGCTACGTAACCGCCATCTATTTTAACGATGTCCAATTTATGATTTATTCCATATTCATCTTTAATATATCCAAATTTAATATCGGCTGGAGCAATTATTTCCTCTACGGTATTCTTTTCTGGATTAGCTACCAATGCTAGTGTACTTGGCGCAGTAGCTAATAATCTTTTTGCATCGTTGAATAAATCATTTATTCCTAACTGGTCGTTTCCTTGACTGGTAATACCGCCCTCTAATTTAAATCTCAACCCCGTCACATTATTTCCAGAATTCATCTTCGCATTTAAATCAGGGTTTGCTTCAAGGTATCTTATTCTATTTTCTATCTTCGCTTTCCAATCTTGGTATGTTTTGGCTAAAATATAGGATCGTTCATTAACAGTTTCTCCTTTTTCAGTCACTCTTCTACCAAGTAACCCTTGTCTAGTCCAGTCGTTTATTGCTTTTACATCCTGTTCAAACGCAGCATCTTCGCTTTTCCACTTCTTACCCAGTTCTTTAGCGGTTTCCCTATAAAATTTCTGTCCAGAAGCAGAGGCTTTTGATTCCGCTATACTCCTCTGCGAGGAGGCGTTGTTGTAGGCTTCAGCCGCATAAAGCACATCCCCTTCTCTCTCTGCCCTTTGGCCTTCATTAATCCAAAAATTATACATAGAGACAGCATCTTCATAAGTTTTACCTGCCGTGGAATTTACTCTAGTTTGAGCCTGCAATTTCCTTAATCTTCTACCTTCATTTATTGCTCTTTCCTGCTCGTCTTGAACCCGTCTACTAGCGGCCGACTGTTCTCTAAGTAAAGTTCTCTCCATAGAAGTACCTGGCCTTACTACTTCCAAGGCTTTATCCACCACGCTTTTATAGCTTCGACCAGATATTTCGCCTCTTTCAAAGGCTAGTTCTACTTCTAGGGGAATTGGGGAAACGTCCGACCCTGAAGAAATACCACGGGGAATAGGCAACGCTTTTCGTGATAGGCCTGACAACCCTCTTGAAGTAAACCTTTTTTCGGATATTAACGCTTCTTGGGCCAATTAGACTGCTCCTTTCATGTTATCTTGTAGAGTTTTTTTAACTTCGTCCAAATCTGTTGGTTCTTCTGTAAGCTCTAGGCCAAGATAATCCATCCTTTTCCCCTTGATTAACCCTATTTGAATTACATTACGTTTATTTACGCCCTTCATTCCTGCTAAATCTTCTTTTTTCGGTAGCTTTATTTGAAATCTCATTTTGGTATCTTCCCTAGATTTTTGATATAATCTATCCGCAGTATTCCTCATATTATGTCGGCACCTCGGTACTAGTGGGAGCGATACTTTGTCCCCCCTCTAATTCTAAGTTCTGCGGTGTTGACCGTTCCTCTTCAGGAAAACTAGGAAAAGCCTGTTCTGGTGCTTGTCCTGGCTGTATCGGTGTATTTAATGCTGTTTCTCCGTTACCTTGTATTTGCGGTTGCTGTGGCATTTGTGATTGAGCAGCCGCTTGCATCTTACCCTGTATTTCCGCTTGCTTTAGTTTCTCGGCTTCTATCTTTTTGGCTTCTTCCACCACATCCTCTATCAACAGGTTTTGTCTGGAAGTTTCTCTGGAAATTAACTCGTTAGTTATTAGAGCTACTTGATTCTGTATTTCTCTGGCATCTTCCCTTGGCAGCGGATTAGGCCAACGAAGTTTTATATCATAATCAGCTACCACTTTAGGAAGTTGGATTGAACGATCTTTTGTTAATGTCATTTTTAATAAATGGCGGAACATTTCAATTAAATTAGGTCCCCATTCGGCATTTTGCTTAATCTTTATCCTCATAAGAGTTGGCTGCATTTGAACTGTCAGGGCAAACCCAGAAAGTTCACCAGGTTGGAAACTACCGAAGGCGGCAGCGGGCATCTCCGAGAGATCGTGGACTAGCTTAGTAGTTTGGTCAATAAGCCGATCTACTGGAAAAATATTTCCTGTCCACTGCATATATTCTAACCCCTCCCCTGGTCCGTATGGGGAAGTTGTTATTACAGTGTTATGTCTTTTTTTAATTCTTTTACCTTGAAGAACTCCACCCTTATCAACAATTATTGGGGCAGCGTGAGACTTTACTATCTCATTGGCCATTCCATGCAACTTATTCAAATTCCTGATTGGATCTTTAATATTATATTGGTCTGGGTAACCCCAAGGCTCGTTAGGAGCGGTGCGGTTGCGGATGTGGAAAAGACCATGGTGCCCATCATTTTTCTTTACAAATAAGGAGGTGTCCCCCAACAACACTGCGTCTTTGTCTCTATCGTGGTAACCAAGCACTGTTACCATTGGGCGATAAGTCTTCTCTGTTTCAATCGGCGAACCATCAAACGGGGCGTTGGCCGTGCTCCCACCACTAGACCCCATCGCTGGAGACATAGATATTCCTGGAAGTTCTACTCCATACTTTCTTTGGACCGCTTCGGGACTCATTTTACTTTCGGAAATCCAGTAGTCTATGTCGTCCCAGTTATCCCTGGCAAAACCAACTCGTACAAAAAATGGAGACAGAGTATCTATGACGGGGGAGCCTTTTTTACCACCAACCTCTTTATCTGGATCCCAATATACGTGGAAAAAGGTATCCCCCAGCATAGATCCATTAACAGCGCCATAGTGCATTTTCCTAGCAAAGAAGTTTACATCTAAGATCCTATATAATAAGTTCTCCGCTGCGGCAGCGTAGGCTTTTTCCCTCTCGTCTTCACTTGGAGACGGTACCTGAATCCCTGGTATTTCTCCTGCCGTCAAGAGATCAGCATATTTATTGGTAACAGTGGCAGCGTAGTTAATAATGGAGTGGACATCGGAAATCTCCTGATCGGTATCCCAATGTTGGGAATGTTCCCCTAAGTAAAACTGCTTATCGTCTAAGTTACGGGTAATTCGGGCGGCGGTTTCCCCTCTGAGAACACTAAATTTATTGTAAATCTCCTCATATAGAGGATCATATTTTTTATTATCTTTGTTTAGTTTTTCGAGATTAGGCGTTAATGTCGTAACTTCGATCGGCATCTTTTCCTCCATAAGTATATATCGGAATAGTTGGTCGTTTCCGTTCAGCTAATTCCACCGACAAAGCCAATGATTGAAGCCTGTCGGTCTTTAAATGCTTATCATCAATTCTTCTGGTCTTCGGGTCTACTTTGTAGAATCTTAGTTGTTCCCGAAGTTCAGGGATAACCGGTGTAACTATCTTACCTAAAGATATAACCTCTTGTAAGGTATTTATCAACTTTACCTTTGAAACTGGATTATATTTAAAGGGGTAAAAAGGTATCCCTAAACCTCTAACCCACTCTTCCTGCATACTCCCACCCATACCCGTAGCGTCTATCTGCCATCCTACCCTACCGTGGAAATCTTTATGGAGCTGCAGAAACTTGGCAAAGATATAATCCCAAGAATGGCTAGCGTATTCTTCCTGCACTACTAATTGGTAAACAGGATAGGAGATATCCAGTATGGTGAACACTGAGGAGTCAATCTGACCAAAGTCTGCTCCTCCCACGTAAGTGTGGCCACCTTCAAAAATACCATAACGGCCATTAGTATCAGGCAACTCTTCGTCGTCAAGATTCATCATCGCCTCTACATCATTTAAATTGAAGACCATGTCCCCACTATCAACAAACATTCCGTGGAGTCGTTCTTTAATTAAATTCTCATCTTTGGAGTCTTCGTAAGTTTTTATGGTCTCCTCATTGGCGTAGGGGTTTTCCAGCGAGTCGTTACGTTGAGAATAATACCTTGGGTTATATAAGGAGTTTTCAATACTACCGTTCTCATAATAGTAGCCGTCTCTTTCGTACGGCATGCCTTGCCGCCAATAGTCAAAGAACTCTCCAACTCCTTTAGGAGTCCCCACTAAGTCCACCATACCGCCTCTTTTGAAGGTTCTTGGTATTAATACTCTTTGGACAATATGGTCTAAGTGAAGTTCGTCAGCCGGCTCATCGAAAGTAATTAAGTCATAGGCCTGACCCTCAATGTGCTTACCTCTCTGGGAGGTCGATGTAGCGTGGATAATAGATCCGTTAGCCAGCTCTATTCTGGCGTGGGGATCTCGCCTTGTCGCAACACTAATATTTTTTATCCAGGAATTAAAATTTAGAATGGCAGCGTTTCTTAGGAAGTACTCAATATGTTGCCAGACAATCATTGCCTGTTTGTAGTCTGGGGCGGTGCAAAGAGTTTCATAAGCGGTGTCACGCCATTCCTTTCCATCCCCATAACGATAAGGCTTGTCGGCTCGGGTCTTTTTCTTATAAGAGGCGTACCAGAGATGTTTAAATGCCTCCCCCCAACTTTTTCCAGTTGAGTTACCCGCCGCCCAGACGTTTACATTTTTTGTCGATTTTTTTAACCAGGCCTCTTGGGGTACGTTCAAAGAATAGCGTTTGCCTCTCGGTGAAAGAAATACCTCAACAAACAAATTGGGGTCGTCTTCTCCAAGTCTCCAGGCCTTCTCTAATTTCTCAGGAAGATTCATTGGACAAAACCTCCCCGTCTAAAATTCTCTTTTTTTTACGTCTCGTCAACGCCTCACCAAAATTCATCACCAAATTTTTAATAGACACTGGTTCGGTGCTTTTCAGTTTTCTATCAATGGCAAACATATAAAGGTCTTTGTCAACAATTATGTCTCCGGTATCAACTCTGTCTCCACCAATATTCACCAAATTCTGTAGTTCCGTATCCACCTCTCTATTCTCCTGTCTGGATCTTTCCAAAGAGTTCTGCGTCTTGGCAGCAATTATTTCCATCTTCTTCTGCAATATCCAAGGGGAATGATTACGGAAATGCCTATCTAGGTTGGGTTGGGTCAGCTCTACTCCTCTAAGAGAGGCTTCTCCAACTATCGTGGTCGTGGCGGCTCCATGGTTCTTCCTGAAGTCCAACCAATCCCTTAATGAAGTCCCATCGGGTTCTTTAGCCGTACAGGCCTTACAGAGGGGCTCGTAAACGAACCCTTTCATCAGCGTTTCGCTCATACAATTATTTTAACATTTGTTGGGGTTTTGTGAAAGGTGACAACGTCGTTTAAAACCTATAGGGTCTGTAACGCTCCGCTCCTGAGGCTTTCCCTCCCTGAATACCTACTTGACAAAGTATTTCAGGGGCTGTATTGTTAAGCTACAAAATTTGGTTTCGCAAACTTCGTAGAAGGGTCTAACAAGGCTCTTCTTCGTTTTTATATCTAAAAATGCCTCGGATCGCTTCTTATAGGTGAGCGAACAGCCCCCCAACCTCTACAACCCAGTTTAACGTCTTGGGTCATGATGTAGGACCAAATAACTATATTAAACGGCTGGTTTTTTGTCAAGGGGCTGTCTACAACTACAAAGGAAACTTTGATGCTTCTTACACAGGTAAATAGGCTGCTGTTCCGTGTTTACCTTTGGTATTGATAACGTTTTACTTTTAGTTACTTCAATCGCATTAGATTTTTTAGTATTACAGGGGCGACATAACGTTTGTAAATTATCAATCTCGGTTTTACCGTTTTTAGTAGTGGGAATAACGTGGTCGATTACTAAATCTTTTCTATTCCCGCATTGTCGGCAAGTATAGTTATCTCGTACCCAAATCTCCCACCGAACTTCTTTTGGTATTACGGTAGTTCCACCATCAGCAACCCTATGAAACATAACTTTGTGTGAGTTAGAACAAAATACATTTCTTTTTAACTGGTTGCCACAAAAAGAACAAACCACCATATAACTATTATAGTTTACTGTTTACTTTATGTCAATGGTGAAACAACAAACACTCTTTTCCTTCATGGTAGTAGGTGGTGACACTAAGCCAAATACACTGGGTACTAATTCCATCTCCCCTACCCCTATAGTAGTACCCTAGTAGTTTACTAGGCACAAGCATCTATTATATAGAGGGGATACTGAGCCTAATAGTGTGTAAGACATATTATACTCGATGGGTATAAGTAGGTAGTAGGTGAGGTGGTTAGGTAATGACTACATACACACAGGCTAACATACAAGCTATTAATATACCTATTAGACATAGGTTACTACTATTTAACTAGTTTACTACTTCTTCTTTTCTTCCTATGTTATGCTTATACAAATATTATGATTTCGAAAGAGCTCCAAATAGTAGATCCGGTTGCTATGGTTATTCGTGTTCCTAGGAAATGGTTGCGTTACCTCAAGGTTAAAGCAGCCGAAGATAACACTTCCATTGCCAAGCTTATCAGAGCGGCCTTAAATCATTTCTACGATTTGGAATATGTTACTAAAAAGTAATAATTTTATTAGTGAGAAAAGGGTAAAAGCTTATATCTTTGGGTTGTTACGGGAAGCGCTAGTTGGGCAAGCTTCTTCACCACCAATTGTTGACCTCTTGGTCTATTTTGGGAGGAAAGAATCTTTAAAAAGAATTGATAGGTTTTTATCTTTCTTAAATAAACTAGGGGGTTGACAAGGTATGCTAGTTATTATATACTATAGATAGTAGCACACTACAGATCGGGAGGAGCCAAGGTTCGATGATAGGTTCGATTAAAGTTTGCCTGATAACAACGCCTTGGTACCGATGGCAGACACACGGTGAACGACGTGATAGAATAGATACAAACCGTCAGCGTTCACTGGCGGTTTTTATTTATGTTTATAGAAGCTACAAAAGAACAAAAGCTACGAAAATGTTACTACTGTCAGGAATTACTACCTTTGACCAATAAGTTCTTTTTTAGAAATAGAACTTTAAGCAAAGGATTGGGTTACGAATGTAAAAAATGTAAACCCTCCGGATGGAACGGAAGAAATAGAAGCAGAGAAAAACTGGTTGAGCTATTAGGTAATAAATGTATTCGTTGTGGATTTGAGGACAAAAGAGCATTGCAGATAGACCATAAAAAGGGCGGTGGACAAAAAGAACGTAAAGTAGCTCACGGAAATTATTACGACGAAATGGTAAACAAACTTGAAAACTATCAAATATTGTGTGCCAATTGTAATTGGATAAAACGCTACGAGAACAACGAACATAATTAACTACCTAGGCGGGATTTTTAGTAGCACTCTAAAGATTGTTTCTTACTAGCTAGGCTGAAGCCTGCGGGCTTGTGGCCCCGCTGAATGGGTATAAGTGCAGACCTTGCCAACCTACACAGTTAAGCCTAGCTACTAGGGAATAATATGAAATATGACTTTGCTAAGCAATTCAGTAACGACAAGGAAAAAGATATCAATTTCTTTGCTTGGGTATTGACAACAATTATTGTAGCCTTGTTCTTCTGGTTGATGTTTGGAATATCTGGGCCGATATGCAACGACTATATTGGAGGTGTTTGTATATGAATACATTAAATATATTTTTACTTACGGCAGTTATTATTACTTTAGCTGCGTGGAAAGTAGGCGAGATCATAAGTTCACTTTGAAAGGGGGTGAATATGGAGAAGATCAACGCCTTGAAGAAAGGTTGGGTCACTAAACTTGTGTGGCTTGGACTGATTGCTGCGGTTATATTCTTTGGCTATCAGTTTGTTAAGCTGCACAAGACAAACGTGCTTTACTGCGTTACTCACGAGGTAGAGTGTAGAATATGGAGACTGGAGAGTCAAAGGGATACCCTATTGCAGCTGGATGGAGATAAAATCAATAGGTTGCAGGATATTCTGGATAAATAAGGTGGGAAGTGAGAGAGATCTACCCATCTGCGGGTGAGGTGTAGACGTAGATGTAGTGGCAGGCTCCATTTAAGTCTCATAGTTCCCTTGCCCGCAGATTGGTGATAGTAGCCCCCGGTGTCTGGTTGGGTGTAACAGCCCAACTGGATATCGAGGATTGCTATTGACAAGCATAGTATAATATAAGCAAGATTATGGAAGATAGATTGTATAGCCCCAAAGAAGTAGCCGAGTACCTCAGAGTCGATATTCAAACTATTTATAGGTATATTAAAGCCGGTAGAATCAAGAGCGTGAAGTTTAGCCGTAAGGGTGTAAGGATTACCGCCAAGAGCTTGGAGCGTTTTATTGAGGAGAACACCGAGTAGGGATTGTATCAAAAATGAAAAAGATTAAATTAACCCAAGGTAAATATGCTCTAGTAGATGACGAAGATTTTGATTTGGTAAAGAAATTTAAATGGCATTTAAGTTGGACTGGATATGCTGTAAGAACAATTAACCACGACAAAAAGTTATTTATGCACCAACTTATTTTGGGTACTAAAAAAGATTTTGTCAACGATCATATAAATCGGAATAGATTGGACAACAGACGGAAAAATTTAAGATTAGTTACCCGATCTGTAAATGTTTATAACAGCAAAAGTCGTCATAATAAATCGGGGTATAAGGGAGTAGTTTTGCTTCCTCACGGTAAGTGGATGTCTCAAGTTGCCCATAAATATCTAGGCGTTTTTAACAATCCAGAAACAGCAGCAAAAGTTTATAAACACGCAGCAGTTAAATATTACGGAGTAACCGAGTAATGAAAAATCTAGATGATAGTATTTTAGAATTAGAGCTGAGATTATCCCGCTTCAAAACCTTACAGGAAAAGGGAATCAAAGAGTATTTCAAAGCAATGAATATGCAGCGTAAACTCTATCCTGATCTATTCGATGATGTGCTTCCCGAACAGCAAGTAGAAGCGGACGTGGAGTACCGGAGGAGTATTGGTGATGCCTAAGTTATTGGAAAAAGCAAAACAAATTATCCTCGCACCACGAACGGACTATCGCAACAAATATAATAAAGAACACGCAGAGTTAGTACTAGCCTGGTTTACAGGGGAGGTGACCTCAACACAAGTAGCAAACGTAATATTTGGTGCCAAAGCAGTAGATGGAAAATGGGGAGGAAGAACATTGTACTATCTAGCATCAATGCTAAAAGAAGGTATCAGAAGAAACGAAATGGAAATTAAATTAAAATGAAAACAATAATTACAAGTGATATAAACCCCCACTACGAGTACACCGAAGCGGAGATAGAAAAGATGAATGCTGACCACGATTATATCCGCAAGTATAAAGATGAGGATGACCCAACTAAAGCAGCCAGACGCTATCGAATACGCAAGTATGTGGAGAAAATAGAAGTTTGGAAGGACTACCATGGCAGCACAGCGGTTATAGGCAAAGACAAGTACTCTAAAATGAAACCTGCTGATATTATTAAGGAGTTGGAGAATAAATATGACAATCCCAAAGTGTGAAGTGCATGAAAAGTTAGGAAAGTTAGTACCAGCAGGTGTAAGTAGGCGAACAGGGCGTCCATACGATGCATTTTATGGTTGTCCTACCATGGGTTGTAAGTGGACAGCACCAGCACCGAATGAGCCTAGTTATGAGGAAATGCAGGACACTACGACCCAAGTAAAAGAATTTGAGAAAGAAATGGAACAGTCATTGGAAAAAGATGATGCTAAGGATGATGATGATGAAAGTCCAATGAAAAAGAGCGATTGGCGTAGGAAAGATGAGATGATTGCCCGTATAGCCTTAGCCAAAGAATTTATTAAACGGGGGGAGGACTTTGACAACGCCAAGTTAAACTCCGACTTGGAGAAGTGGATGCACTTTGTTTTAACTGGCGAATTGAAATGATACATCACCACAAGATTATTGGACAGGGCGGATGGGGGTTCGGAATTGTAGTGATGCACCACGAAAATAATATTGTTTGCCTTAACATTTTTTATGGTGCTAATGGATTACATATAGGCCTATGATTAGGAAATATTGGGGTCAGTCCGTAATTGAAATGGGCGATAGATGGCGAATGAATATATTTAAACTCCATCTACAACCAAATAAACAGCCAGTGTTTAGTCTAAATGGTAAATTACTTAGAGCTGCCCAGCAAGCCCGTGTGGTGGTCGAGGTAGCGTTTCCTGCTCGTTATGGGTATGTGGTCAGCAAAACACCAGAAGAATGGCTCAAAGGACGTAGAGAGCTTAGAACAAGTCAATTCGAAGACTCTGATGCTCTCGATTATTATTATCATGAAGTACCGGAGAACTTTCCACGAGAGGGTAGGAAGAAGGAGCTATACCAGGCAGTCGGTCAAAGAGAATTATTTAGATGAAAAAGTATAAGTTGAGTAAATTTCTAAAAGATGGTGACCCAAATTTAGCAAATGTTGTTAGTTTATGCTTGGTTCTGGCTGAGTTTGAAATTAGCGAAGAAATATTAAAACAACTACCAGAGAGGTTTCACAAGTATTTTGAGGAGAAATAAATGAAAGGTGCTATTACAACGCTAAAAGCTATTTATGACAGTATTAAGACCAAAAATTAAAATGCCCGAACTCTATCATTATCGTCTACTAAATTTGGTTCTAGGAAAGCTAATCTTTCAAATCTGGGTAGAACGCCAATGGAAAAAGAAAAGATGAGATTAAAATATCTAAGGAGGATTTATGAAAGAAGAAATTGTAACTATAAAACAGCTTATGATTGATATTACTAACCTCAGGGATAGATTAAGCTCCGATTGGTTAAAAGAGTACTGCGACAATGCTATAAAGGAGTTGAAAGAATTGGCAGATACTATTTCTGACTGGAAGGATTAGATGACACAAAATATAATAAATAAAGATGTTATAAAAGATTTACCTAAAATTAAAGATAGGCAATTTGACTTAATTATAGTTGATCCGCCATACCAAAAAGGCGTTACAAAATACTTTAATAATTTTAAGACTAAATTAAAATCTAATGGGCAGATATTATGGTTTGTCCAACCAACGGAACTTTATGATTTACCAGAACGACCTAAACAAATTCTTATTTGGAAAGAACCGCAAAGTCCTAAACCAATAAAGAAAAAGTATAAGGAATTCTTCGACATTATTGCGTGGTATGCTTATGGTAATTACACCTTTAATAAATTACTGTGGAACTTAATGACTAGTGTATTTGAGGATATTGTTATTAGAGATCGGCGACTGCACAGGTGGGAAAAACCTGAAACCCTCATTGAAAGGTTAATACTTGTTCACACAAATAATAAGGATCGTATATTTGATCCATTTGCAGGAAGTGGCACAGTAAAAAGAGTAACCAAAAGATTAAATAGGAAATATTTAGGTTACGAGATAAATAATTAGAAAAGGATAAAGAATGAACTTTATGTTAGGATTTTTACTAGGGTCTGGATTTACTTTAGTTATTTGCTTGACTTTGTTCTTTACTATTGCTGTATAATGAAGGGTGGTAAAAAGAGTTCACTCTTGTCCAGGTGTGAACCCTGACGTGTATAGGACGCAGGATATTGGCAACGGTATCCTGCACCGTGTACATATAGTAGGTTTAGTTGGGAAGCGGTACAAAAACAATTAAATAAATAAAAAGATGTGGCAGTTTCACCCTCAGTGTGGGAGTTCGGGCAGGCTCTCAGTAGAAACTTGATACCGCTTTCCTACCAAGCTCCGTTATATTTTAATCCGAAAGGAGTAAAAATATGAAAGGAACTAACCTCGATTAGTATCGGGGACAAAACCAGTAGGAGATTTTTTATCCTCTTGCTGGTGATAGTCCTGCTACTTTTTGCTCTGATACACAAGGAAGATGCTGAGAGTAAACAAAGAACTCAACAAAAGGAACTACAGAGATTAGAGCAAGAACTAAAGAACTTAAAGCAGGATGTCCAAAAACTCAAGATAGTTAAGGCTTCCTCAGCCAAGACTAAAAGGGCTGCTACCCAGACTCAAATCCCCACCGTAAGACAAGCAGTAAATTATCCTATTGGGTGTGAACAGTACAAACCGTTAGTGGCTAAATACAGTTGGGATATAAATGTAGCAATGGCAGTAATGTATGCGGAAAGTGGTTGTAATCCCAATGCGGTAAGCTCTACAAACGATCACGGACTATTCCAGCTTCACGGAATCCCTATTTACAACCCCGCCGAGAATGTTGCTTATGCTTACAACAATAAGTATTTGGCTGGCGGCTGGAGCCACTGGACTGTGTGTAATGTCGGTATCGTTGATTGTTGGTAATATGTATAATCTCAAGATGGCTATTTTAAGATTTGCCACCCGCTGTTACGAGCTATTGCATAAGTATCTCGATTGAGTGCTATAATTATCTGTGTGGGGGCAAAAGAAGCGGAAAGAACAATTTCTTCGGTACCTGATAACCTTGGCGATTATTTTAGGTCTGTTGGTATCGATACTTCTAATGTATTCTGGGTCGCTAGGTCTGAAGGTCCTGTGGATCTTGTTAGAGAAGTAAGAAGAATTTTACAAAAGAAAAATGCCAAAACTAACTGAGCGGGGTTTAGATAAAAGATGGCGGGAGTTTACCGATTGCCGGCGGTGTAACGCCAAAAGGACTAAAGAGGAGGAGGGGCAGGATTTCATCGTTTATGAGGCTCCTGAGAGCCATAAGATAGTGGATTTATACTGGGTTTGTGATAATTGTTGCCCAAAGGAATGGCCAATTAATGTTTCAATGTATCGTTGATCTTTTGGAATGCTGGTAAGAATGGTGTGGAAACAAGTCGGGGATAGCCGACCTTGAGTAGATGCTTAGTATTGGCACGCCTACTCTTAACATCCAGCTACGGTAGGGACATAAAGTGGTGGAATACCGCCTAGAGTCTATCTGTAACCCGTTAAATCCGTAGAAAGGTTTCCACCAGCATTCGAGAAGATCAATAAAAGGAGGGAGGAGATGGTTGACTGTATCTTGGTTACCCAAGAAGGCTTGTTGTTCTGTTTCCTTCCGATCAAGAACATCGAGGATGCCGACAAACAAGTAAAACAAAAGCCAGCCGGTAAAGTCCTTGTTTTTGAAGTCACGGTGGGGAATTGCCTTATCGAATGTAAAGACATACTCATAGCTTACTGTGGGGAGGTCTACAATTGACAGGCAAGATTTCATCCAAAGACTCTGCCACGC